>ULTB01004068.1_pt1 | contig 54257 bp, 18 predicted proteins | sample 1957251 | NCBI WGS metagenome assembly ULTB01 (sample SAMEA4835724, study PRJEB28245) | human gut metagenome | biome: gut microbiome; material: fecal sample | place: Denmark | collected 2008
ATTGTAGTTTCAACCACGACTTTATCTTTTAAGTTTAATTGTATGTATCCTGGATCAAAGAAATAAACTTTACCAGGCTTTCTGAATCTAACTCCAACTATTGTTTTCATCTATAGTCCCCTTTCTTAAATTTAGTTGAAAATAATTAAATTATTTTTCAACCGTTTCCTCCCACAATTTCAACACTAAATTATCAATACACATATCATAATTATTATTTAAAACTATTCTATTTTTTGTGTTTTCTATTATCGCTATTAAATTCAAAAATTTTGCTCTGTAATCTTTATTTTTGTTGATATATTCATAAATTATTACTATCATATAGTCTAATAAATCATTGATAACCTCTTTTGATTTATATAATATTTCGAATTGGCTTAACATTTTTACTACATTTGGTATTTTCCCATTTAGAAAATTGTTAGTTGTACTTTCTACTGCATTGTATTCTTCTAAATTTTCATTTGCCTTCATTAGCTTTCCAATGCTTCCGTTACACATCTTTAGCAAATTTTCACTTGGTACTTGCATTTTCTGCACACTATTTATGTATGAAATTAAATCATTCGTTTCAAGATTATTAAAACTTATTTTTAAGCATCTAGATTTTATTGTGTTTAACAATTTATTTTCGTTTGCCGTTATTAAGATTATCATTATGTATTCAGGTGGCTCTTCTAATGTTTTTAACAAGCTATTTTGAGCCTCTTCTGTCATTTTATCACTATCATTTATTATAAATACTTTTTTTCTCGACACAATTGGTTTTGTATATACATTTTCTTGCATCTCTCTTATCTGTGCTATTTTGATAGAATTCCCATCAGGCTCTATCAAAACAAAGTCTGGATTGTTTCCTGAATCAAATTTTACACACGAGCTACAATTATCATTTTCAGTTTTATTGTTCAAGCATAAAGCCATTTTAGCAAGTTCCTTTGCAAATAACTTTTTTCCTATTCCTTCTTGCCCTACAAATAAATAGCTGTGCGATAATGTATTATTTTTTACATTATCTATAAATTCTGATTTTATCTTTTTATTTCCAATAATATTTTCAAAACTCAAGTTTTTATCTCCTATTCAGCTTTTTTTATAGTTCCAAATTTATTTAATGGCCAAAATCTTATAGTAACTTTTCCTTCTATTTTTTCTAATGGAATACAACCAAATCTTCTACAATCAGCCGAAACGCTTCTATTATCTCCCATCGCAAATACGTAACCTTCTGGAACTACTATATCTGTAAACATTCCACCATAAGCTTCAGTTTTCACATTTGAATTTAAGTAAGCAGATTCATCTAATTCCGCGCCATTAATATATACTTTTCCATCCATTATTTGTACATGTTCGCCTGGCAAGCCTATAACTCTCTTTATATAGCTCGTCTTCCCCCATTCTAGCACATAATATGCAAACTTAGAAAATACGTTTGTTGGCTCTTTATCATATATTGCAACTGGATTGCTTAAATCTACTTTATCTTCTCCAATGTATGTAACGCTTGGTTGTTCAAATGTAATTATATCTCCTCTTTTAGGAAGTTGCTTTCTTGTTCTTGGTATTCTGTTTAGTACTAACCTTTCCCCTTGCTTTAATGTAGGATACATTGAGTCCATCTGAACTACTGTTGGAGTTCCAACATAATATCTTATTAATAATGCAAGTACAATTGCTATTACTATGCATTCAATCCATTCTAATATATTTTTTAATTTATCACTCATTTTCTGTTCCTTTCTTTACAGCTGGAATTCTAATTACTACTTCTGTTCCTTTTCCCAATTCACTCTTAATGTCTATACTTCCATTGTTTTGTTCTATTATCTCTTTTGCTATTGATAGACCTAGTCCTGTTCCACCCATTTCTCTTGAACGAGCCTTATCTACCCTGTAGAAACGTTCGAACACTCTTGCTAAATCTTCTTTTGGAATTCCAATTCCATTGTCTATTACTTTTATGTAGGCATCATTGTATACAAAACCAACATAAATTTTGATAATTCCTTCTTCTTGCGTATATTTCACAGCGTTAGATAATACGTTTAAGATTACTCTTTCTATTCCATTCTTGTCTGCTTCTATTGGTGGAACATCGGCTGTAACGTAACATTCAACATTTTGTTTTTTCTTTTCTATTTCTATTGCTAGTTTTTCTTGGCATTTTTTTGCTATCTCACCTAAGTCAAAGGTTGTAACCTCTCTTGTCATTCTGTTTGTATCATATCTTGAAAGTGTTAGTAGGTCGCTTACCAAATCTGCCATTCTTCTGCCTTCAGACGAAATTACAGATAAAAATCTTTGCTGTGTTTCTTTGTCGTAATCTCCGTCTTGTAATGTGTCTGCATAACCAATTATCGATGTGATAGGTGTTTTTAATTCATGAGATACATCTGCAACAAATTCTTTTCTCATATCATCTAGCTTAACATGCTCTGTAATATTTTGAATAACAGCAATTATTCCAGATGATAAATCATTTTCATCTTTGTATGATGCTAAGAAAACGTTTATAGTTTTATCTCCAATTACTATTTTCTCTTCAGCAGTATTATCCAAGTACAAAATTGCATCCATTTTTATATTTGCATCAAATCTGCTAAAAATTTCTTCAAAATTTGATTCTTTATCAATTTTTAGAAGTGCCTTAGCAGCTGGATTTATATGCATAATATTACCTTTTTCATCAAAGGCCACTATGCCATCATTCATGTGTAATAAAATAGCTTCAATTTCTCTTTTTTGTCTATTTACTTCATTCAATTTTTGGTTCATTTCCACATTCATAACACTAATTATATTTATAATAGAATCTAATTCTGTTTTCTTTTTTCTTCTTTTCTTAGGGTTTAATTCTATAAGTTCAACACTCTCACCATTTGCCAGTTTTTGAGCATTTATTATCATTTTATTTAACGGCTTTACAATAGCCTCTGAAATAAATATTCCAACAACAATCACAATGCAAGAAAATACTAATATTGTTCCTAATATTAGTATTTTTGCTTGGTTCATTTGAGTATCCGTAATATTTATTAAATCTTGAGAAGTTACATATTCCGAAGTTCCTATAAAATCTTGAGTTTCACCTACTATCCCAGCAAAAAAAGCGCCCATTCCAATTATTATAATTGTTCCTATTATAAAGAATATCAATAATATTTTATTTTGTAATTTTTTCATCATTAATTCCTTTTATTTAGAGGCTAGATAGTATCCAATCCCTCTTTTATTAATAATAATTTTTGAATTCTTTGTGCTGTCTCCTAGTTTTTCTCTAATTCTACAAACAGTTACGTCTACAGTTCTTATGTCTCCATAGTACTCGTAATTCCATACTTTTTCAAGTAGAACTTCTCTTGTAACAGGAACTCCAGGTTGCATTGCTAAGAATTTAACAAGCTCAAATTCCTTTGGTGTAAGTGGCTTAACTTCTCCTTTTACTTTAACTTCAACCTTTTCTAAGTCAAGTTCTAGGTCTCCTACAACAATTTTTGTGTCCTTCTTTTTCTCTTTAGCATTATTTTCATCATCATTTTTTCTTAAGTTGGCTTTTACTCTCGCCATCAATTCTCTTACACTAAAAGGTTTCGTAATATAGTCGTCTGCACCTAGTTCAAGTCCTACAATTTTATCAACTTCTTCATCTCTGGCAGAAATCATTAATATTGGAACATTGTATACTTGCTTTACCCTATTGCAAACAGTTAATCCATCTACTTTTGGAAGCATTACATCTAACAATATTAAATCTGGTCTTGCTTCTAGTGCCACATTTATTCCCATTTCACCATCAGTTGCTTCTAATGTGTTATACCCCTCTTTTTTTAAATTATATACCAAAATGTCTATTATTGGCTTTTCATCGTCAACAACTAATATTGTTTTTTTGTTTGGATCTAATTCTTCTTTCATAGAAGTACACTCCTTTTTATTATTTTCGTTTTATCTGTCGTCTCTTTCCGTCGACTCCTGCTCTTGTGCTTCTTTGCTTTGTTTTACTTCATCTACTTTAAGTTTTCCATTCTCCGTCCTTTGGACTTTGTAATTCGAGTAAAACTTCATCGATTCCTCATAGTTATCTATTATGCCATCCAGTGCTCTTTGAGTTTCCTTTTGATTACCGTCTTTTGGAACTCCTTTACCCACAAGCTCATCTGCATTCTTTATTTGTTCTACTAACTTGCTATCAACTTTTCCATCTGTTAACATTCCCATATTATATTTATCAACTTGACCACCTGGCAAATGAATTTCAACCATTCTTCCTAGCACATTTCCAGAGAAATCTTCTTCATAATATGCACTTATTTGACGTATTTCAACTGGATCATTTATTCCATATGCCTCCGCAATTTTCTTTCTTATTACATCATGGTAATTATCTATAACTAATTGTCTTGAATCTGCAATAATATTACATGCGTTTAAATATTCCCCATTTTCATTAAACGACATATCTTGCTTTCCATTTAAAGATTTATATGTTGTTATTGCATCATTTAATTTTTCTAATTCTTCAATATCAGCTTGTTCCACAACTTGATTCATTATTGGATTTTCTCTTAAGCTCTTTAAGTATTCATCTGATTCTGCAGCCAAGATAATAGCTTCTTTTGCATCTTTTGCATTTTTTGCATCTGCCACCATACCTGATATTATAGTATGCCCTACTGCTCCAGCAGCTATACTGGCCGAAACTAGTCCTATTCCTATTTTTTTAATTAAATCTATTTTCTTATCTAATTGTTTACTTTTGTAAACTCTTCTTCTGGCTTGTTCATTAGTTTCCCTAATATTTACTGTTAATACCTTATTTTCCATATACCTTTATCCTTTCCGTTCAATTTCTTTGCCCCTATTATAACTCTACTAATCATATATGTCAAAGCTTTTTTTCAATATTATTACTAGATTGTTACAGTTAAGTTTCACATGTAAAAATTACTAATAATATAAAAAATAATGGGTTAGATAATCCCCATTATTTATTATATTATTTAAAAAAGATACATTATTCCCCAATTTTTCTAAGTTAGGTATATTTTCTAATATAGAATAATTTGTAATCAAAATAATTGATTTATATTTATATTGAATATTTCAAATAAATTTTAATGTATTCCTTGACTTTCTATATTCTATTGATATAATTAAATGCATAAAAAGTGTTTTAAGTTAAATACTTAACGAGATTCTCTCACGTTTTTTTATTAACTTCATTTTTAAATATTTATTTTATGTATTTTCGCCCAAAAAGGAACGTCCCTCTTAGGCGAAATTTTATATTATTACCTCTATGTTATATACTCCATTCTCTCCTATTTTTATTTGTTTTTCTGCTATTTCTTCTCCATTACATATCATTTGTTTTACAATGGTTGTATTGCTTATGCTTGTGATGTTGGCAGTATTTTCTCCTGTTTTTTCGCTGTTTTTATTTAGACCTAAAATAATGTTTCCACGTGCTACTTTTATATTTAATACGCTGTTTTTGTATTTATATTTTATTTCGTAATTGTCCCAATTTTGTGGTATGTGTGGTTCTATTTTTAAATATCCATTTTCTATAATTAATCCTAAAATATATTTTATTCCTGCTATATACATCCAGCTGCTTGAGCCTGTATACCACGTCCAGCCTCCACGGCCAGCTAGGTTTCCTTGTCCATACACGTCTGCTGCTATTACATATGGTTCTACTTTGTATTTGCTACTTTCGTCTTTGGTACGAGCATGTTCTATTGGGTTTATCATTCTAAAGTTTTCATATGCTTTGTCATTTAAGTTCAGCATGGTTTGAGCAATTATCGTCCAAGTTGCAGCATGAGTGTATTGTCCTCCATTTTCTCTTGTTCCCGGCAAATATGCCTTTATATATCCAGGTTCTAACTTGCTTTTTTCGAATGGTGGGTCTAACAATTTTATTATTCCTATTTCTTTATCTACCAAATGGTTTTCTAGGCTTTCCATTGCTATATATTTTTTGTCATTGTTACCTGCTCCAGAAATTGTTGCCCAACTTTGTGATATGCTGTCTATTTTGCATTCTTCGTTTTGCAAACTTCCGAGTGCATCTCCATCATCTGTAAAGGCTCTTTTATACCATCTACCATCCCATGCATTGTTATTTAATGCTCTTTTTAGCTCTTCCATTATAAACTGATATTTTTCTTTCTTCTCGAAATTTCCCATTCTTTCACAAATAGGAATAAATTCTTTTAACACAGCATACATGAAGAACCCTAGCCATACACTCTCTCCTTTTCCTTTTGCTCCGACATTGCTCATTCCATCGTTCCAATCTCCCGTACCGATTTTAGGCAGACCATGTTCTCCAAAATTTCCTATTCCAGTTTGATTTAATCCTTCTTTTCCAAGATTGTCCGTTTCTCCTTTATTCTGTTCTGCATCTTGTTCATATTTTCCTACTTTTATTTTTTCAACTTCATTATCTTCTATTCCAATTGCCTTTTCTATTGCTCTTATGCAGTGTTTGTATACACTTTCTTTAAAGTCTGCGTCTTTGTATAAATCATACCTTTCATTTTCGTTTTCAGATAATCGTAGTCCGTCTTTGTACGACGGGTTTTCTTCTAAAATTTCATAATCTCCGGTAAAGGAAATGTAGTCTGCGACTACGTATGGAAGCCACAACAAGTCATCAGAGATTCTGGTTCGTATTCCCTTATCAGTTTCTTCGTGCCACCAGTGTTCAACATCTCCTTCAATAAATTGATGTCTGCAATTTCGTAATATTTGTTCTCTTGCGATGTTTGGTTCTACATATTTTATAAGCATACAATCTTGAAGTTGGTCTCTGAAACCATATGCACCACCAGATTGATAGAACCCAGTCTTGCCATACATTCTAGAGCTTATTGTCTGGTATATTAACCAACCATTTAACAATATATTTGTAGATTCCATTGGCGTGTTTATTTGCAATTTGTTTACTAGCTGTTCCCAATGTCTTCTTATATTTATATATTCATTTTTGCAGTTATTTACATTTGAATACTTATATGCCAAGTCTTGATATTCTTCTTTGTTTGACGCATCTCCTAAAGTGAATACTATTTCCTTTGTTGAATATGCTTCTATTGTTACATTTATTTGAATTGCGACTATTCCATCCTCTCCAAATGAATTTTCTCTGTTTAGAGCAAGTTCATCTAGTCCAACTGGATTTTCTAGTGTCGAATTTTTTAGGAACGATGTTTTACTTCCAGTGTATGAGCTTATTTTTTCACTGCACCCGATAAAGACTTGATTATTATTTTTTTCATCTGATAAATTTTTTACTAGCATAATGTTTGACGCATTATTCATTTCTAACTGTAGAAATCCATTGCTTTTTATCTCGTCCTCACCTAAAACGGGCTTTATATAATAAATTAATTTTAAATTTTTACGCTGAGGATTTTTGTTTTCTAAGGTTATTAAATTTACTTTAATATTGTCGTTTTCTGGCACGAACATATCAACAGTCTGCCTTATTCTCGAAGAACTATGAATATATTTTGCATAGCCAAATCCATACACTACAAAATAATCGTTATTATCTGGCATAGGATTAAATCCCAGCGACCACTTTCTGCCTGTATCCATGTCTTTTGCATATATTATTTCTGATGGAGTGTCTAGCACTTGATCATTTGACCATGCTGTAATTCTGTTTAGTCTACTGTTCTTGTACCAAGTATATCCTCCCATATTCTCTGTTGTTAATGTTCCAAAGGTTTTATTGGCTAAAATATGGCTCCATACCGTCGGTAGTTTACGGGTTTTGTTAACGCAAATCAAATATTCCTTGCCATCTTTAGAAAATCCGCCATATTCGTTAAAATATTTTAAAGAAGCTTCTTCCATAAAGTTTTCTTTCTCTTCATTTACTTCTATAAAATTGTTTTGTTTTGCATCAAAAACAGTTTCTTTAACATTGTCTAGCATCTTGCTTTCTATGTCTTCCATTTGAAGTGCTAGAGAGCTGTAATAAGCGTTTATTACTAAGTTTGCACGCTCTTCTAGCAGTTTTTTGTCTTTCTTCTCTATATTTTCCAAGCAGAAAATCCCAGCTGGGATATTAAGCAAATATGCTAAATTTCTATTAAAAATAGCCCTTTGTATAGCGTCTTTTACATAATTTTCGTACGACTCCTTTTCCTCATTTAATATTACTAAATCCACTTTGATATTTTTTACCCTAAAGAATTCATAAGCACTTAAAACTTCTTGAATTATATCAATATCGTTTATATCTTTTATTTTTACCATTAATATTGGCAAGTCTCCAGATATTCCATATTTCCACAGTTCAGATACTGGGCACTGTCTATCATACGAAGCTTTTATAGAAACTTTTGGTGTAAACAGCAAATATGAAAGCATTTTCTGATATACTTCTATGTCTTTGCCTTTTATTCCTAGATATCTATTTTCAGCCTCACTCTTTGCTTTTAGCAATTCAAAAGTACGTTTTGTATTTTCATTGTTCATAAATTTTGCCATGTTTTTTATTACTTGCTCTTTATCATATCCAACAGAAATTATTAGGTCAAATATTGCTGTTTCTTCTGGTTTTATATCGACAGTTTTCTTTAATGCAATTATTGGGTCTGTGGTATATCCTATTTTCTTACTAAATGGAATCGAATTTTCTACCTCACGTGGAATTCTATAATTACATCTTCCCCATAATTTTTCTTTGTCAATTTCAAACTCTACGTCTCCCAACTCATTCGACTGGCTAAATAAGTTTACTGCCATGTATGCATCTTTTTCACCGTTAGTGTGTGCTTTTCTCTTCACGACTATTGTGTTTATTGAATCTATATACTCAAACGAAACAAATAAATTATTGAAGGCCTTGTGTGCAAAATCTTGCATAGTGCTCGATAGTACAGGTTCTAAAAGTGCTGTTATTTCCAATACTTCTTCAGACACGCCATTATTTTTCAGTTCCAGCCTTCTTATTTCGACTGGATCATCTGTATCTACTATTATTTTTGTAACAGTTCGAATATTTTCATCATTTCTTACTATTTTGTTAGCCTCAGGTGAGAAAATTATATCGTATTTATCAGGTATTCGCAGATTTTTTGAATACGTATTCGTCCAAATGTTTTTATTACGTATATTCTTAATATAAAATTTTATTCCCTGCTCTGCCTCGTCGGTTTCCTTATATCTATTAACCTGCAAATCTCCATATTTACTATAACCATTGCCATATTGGTCAAGCACGATTGTATAGTTGTCGTTTGCAATAACATTAGAAACATTCAAATTTTCGTTTATTTTGCTGTATTTTCTCTGAGTGTAATCTTCGTAATCTACATATTTTATCTTCTCAATTTTCTCTTTTTCTTCTTTTGTAGTTATCATATTTTCTGGCATTTTTTCTTGCAATAAGATGTCGACAGCCTCAATTTCCGGATTTTGCTTAAACCTCTTTTTTATTACACCATTGTTTAATAAATTGTCTATTGAAAGCAAAATTAATCCTTGATGATGTGCCATATACGTTTTTACAGGCGTATAGCCGTTTTTCGCCCTGCCGGGTGTAAAATCTATCGACTCATAAAAGCCATACTTATTGTACATTCCCTTTTCACTTAGATTTTTTAGATTTTCTATTACTAATTTAGGTTCTTCATCAATAGCCAAAATTGAACCATATGAAGATGTTACAATCTCGTCTGAAAGTCCCCTCTTTAGTCCTAGCCAAGGTATTCCAAATGCCTTGTATTGATAATTATTATTTAAGTCTTTTAGATTGAAGGCAGCCTCAGAAATCCCCCATGGTATTCCTAGTTTTTTAGCATATTCCAGCTGACTCATTATCATAAATTTACAAGATTCATCCAAAATACTGCCAGGGTATTGCTCGATGTTTATTGTAGGCATCAAATACTCAAACGAAGTTCCAGACCATGAGATAAGCCCTTTGTAATTATTTAGAGTCGTAAGAGTTCTGCTTAAATTATACCAATGCTTCTCAGTAATATCTTTTTTAGCAATAGCAACTAAACTTGTCTGTCTTGCCTCAGATGCAAGTAAGTCGTAATATGAGTCTGTTAGTTTATTTTCCTCTACATTGAAACCTATAGAAAATAGCCTATTCTCACTATCATACAACTTTGAAAAATCTGTGTTATTTATGAGCGAGTCTGTAACATTAATCATGAAATCTATCTTATTTAGCACATCAGGCGTTATTTGTACATTTTGTTCTTTTTCTTCACTACTTAAATTCTGATATATTTCATCATTCTTATTCTCTCTTTTTTCTATCAAAAACTGCTTTAAAACATACAAATATCCTACAAAATTTCCACTATCAACAGACGAAACATACTTTGGAATTAGTGGCTCTAATGTTTCTATATTGTACCAGTTGTACAAATGTCCATTCCATTTTGTGAGTCCGCTAATTGTTTCTAGCATTTTATATAATAAATTTAGTGTGTCCTCTAAATTTTCAAACTTTAAGTCATATGAAGCCATTACAGCAAGCAGTGCAAGCCCGATATTGGTTGAAGATGTTCTCATTACCACTTTTGGTTTTCTATCTTCTTGATAATTGTCTGGTGGCAAGAAGTTCGATTTTTGTGTTAAGTTTTCCTTAAAATATAGCCATGTTCTATATGCAACTTCTTGCAAATATTTTTTTTCGCTTTCATCTATCTTTTCTACAGCTTTTATTTCTTTATTTGCCTTGCTAATTTTACACATTAAAGCTGGAGTTAAAAGCCAATACAAACCTATTATTAGCGCCAAATTTGCAATGCCAACATTTAAGCTTTGTACTAATATTGCAACAGCAATTCCTAATATTCCAAACAGAGTGTTTGCACTCATATTCTTGTAATATGAAAATACATCTGTTTTAGCCGTTCGTTCAGCTTCTTCTGATGTAATCCACTCTAAGAGATGTTTCTTGCTTTTCGCCATTCTGTATATTGTTTTGGTTTCTGCCTTTGTGGTTATCCATGCCTTGTCTGGAATTAATCCAATATCTAAAATTCCTCTATAAACACTAGCCTTTAAACCATCTATTGTTTTCACAAACCTTTTAGTCTTAATGTTTCCATCTTTTTTACTAATGATGCCATTTATAATATCTAGTATAGTTGGAATTAGAGAAGATATCAGTGCAAGCACAATTATTCCACACATGTTTATTTTTAATACAGTTGCTATAACCGCCGAAAATACTAGCATTGCTAGTACACTACTTTCTTGTTTACTTCTTACTATATTGCTAAATATTTTATATTTACTAAGCAATTTTAATGGATTTTGTTTTGTCTCACCTTTTTTATTTTCTATTGTTTTTCCAAGCCATGGTAATATTTGATAGTCGCCTCTAATCCATCTATATAGCCTCGTTCTAAAACTTATATAGCTTGATGGATAGCCATCCATAAGCATTATGTCTGATGTTAGTGCGCATCTTAAATAGCTTCCTTCTAATAAGTCGTGGCTCAAAACCGTGTTTTCTTTAATCTCATTTGCAAGCACTTTCGAAAATATAGATAAATCGTAAATTCCTTTTCCAGTAAAAATTCCTTCATCAAAATTGTCTTGATACAAATTTGAAATTACATTTGTATATGAATCTGTCCCGCCTTCGCCAGCATATACTTGAGTAAATATGCTCTTTCTGCTCTCTACTAGTCCAACTCCAACACGTGGTTGCATTAGTGCATGCCCTGAAATTACTAGATCTCCTCTCTCGTTTACTTCTGGTTTATTTAAAATATGAGCCATTGCTCCAACAAGCTCTAATCCAGATTTCAATGTTAAATCAGTATCTGAGTCCAATGTTATAATGTATTTTACTTTGTTCATTTGCGAGATATCTATAGTATTAGCCCTAAAAGGATTTGCAATATTCCCGAGCAGATATTCATTTAATTGGTTTAATAAGCCTCTCTTTCGTTCCCATCCCATGTAACACTCTTCATTAGAATTCCAAATTCTTTTTCTATATACAAAATTGAAAATGTTACCATATTTTTCATTTAGACTTTTTGATTGCTCTATTCCTTCTCTTATAACTTCTTCATCAAACTCTTCTATTTCCTTGTTTCCAGAACTACAGTCTCCCAGCAAAGTAAAGTACAAATTTTTGCTCTTGTTTGCAATATAATAAACCTCTAATTTTCTCATTAATTCTTTAACTTTTTCTTTGCTCTTTACTATCGTAGGAATTACCACCATTGTGCTACAATTCTCTGGAATTCCGTTTTGAAAATCAATTTTCGGAATAAGCTTTGGTTTTATCACTTTACTTAGCACATATTGAATAATCTTAGAAACAATATTTTCTATTGGTAATATTGAAACCCACGCTAGAATTATTGAAAGTAATACTTTAACTAATATTGGAATATTTCCTATAAAATTACGAGCAACGTCTCCAAAGCTCTTGTACCATAACATATAATAAAAATTAATGCTCAAAATAAGTGTCAACAGTAAAGAAACTCCCCATACTGTTTCTATATAGATTTTTGCCTTTTCATCATTTGATTTTAGTGTAATCTTCTTTTCTAGCAGGCTATTCAATAAAGTTTCTTTTCCATCAGAAATTAAGTAAAACCCAATATGCATGCTCTTTTCGTTTGCTTCTGGTTTTTCACTAGCCTGCAAACTTAGCTCCAAGCACTTCTTCGCAATATAAATTTCTGAAATTTTAGTCTTTTTAGAAATCTCCTGTATTGCATTTCTGTAATAGCTTTTAGTAGTACTATCCATTTTTTCATACTGCTTTGCTGGGTCTTGTTTTAGAATATCCTCTACCCTATTTATCTTTTCGAATATTTCCAAGAAATTAATTCTCGAAATTGCCTTAAGAGTCAATATACAATTTCCAACAGATACTTTCTTTACTGCAATATCAAAATGCTCTTTTTTTACAACCTCGTAGATATCGCTGCCTGTTTTTGCAACTTCGTCTTCCAAAATATTTAGATATGCATATGCCTTGCTTCCCATCTTTTTTAGTCTATATGACATATACTCTATGAACGCATTTTTTACTTGCCCATTCTCTATAAGCATAATTTTAGGTAATATTACAGTTCTGCTTTTTTTCTTTTCCTCTCCAAAATACTTGCATATAATCTCTTCTACTCTGCTCTTTTGCATTTGAGACATGTAAATTGTTTCACAAATTTCTCTTATATTTTCTATTAATGCAATCTGAATGAACAATCCAATATTCCAAATTTCATTCATGCTTAGAGTTTTTTTAGTTTGGTATGCTTGTAACATATATTCTAAATTTTCTGAATTTATCTTACCATCAGTATAAGCTACCATTTCTGTTGCAAGCACATAAACACGTGCAAAGCCCTTGAACCTGCCATTTGCAAGTCCCAGAAAGTCTGTATATTTCTTTAACGTTAACTCTTTACTTATATTTTTTACAATTTCTTCTATTACATATAAATTATCTAGAATCCACTCTCCTGCTGGATGTATTGGTATTCCCTGCTTTATTTGTTCATTCAATAATTTATAAATTTCTTTAATAACAAAAAAATTTTCTTTAAGTCTTGGAATTGGATACGTATCCTTCGCCGATTTTTCGGTTAAAATATGGTCAGAAGCAATTTTTTCTAAATATTGCTCCAATTGGTATCTATCTAAAACGGTTCCTTTAATATTTAATTTCTTTTTTTCCTTCAAAAAAATCCACTCCTTGGAATATGTTTTACACATATTTTCTCCAAAAAGTGGATAGTTTATTCTATTTTTACTATAAATCTCTATTTCTCTTTATTTGTATATACGATACTACTGCAATTAATGCAAGTGCAAGCACTGCTATTGCTACATCTAATTCTCCTGTTTGAGGTAATTTTGTATTACTTTGTGTATTGTCTACTGTTATAGTATTTTCAACTACTTCTATGTCATTAGTAACATTTCCAATTACGATTGTATTTTCTACTGTGTTATTTTTGTCGTCTTTTTTGTTGTCATCATCTTTCTTGTCGTCATCCTTTTTGTCATCGTCAGGAACTACTGTACCAGTTACAGAAAATTTTAATGTTTGATCATCTAATTTTACAGTATCTTCTGCAACAGATGATAAGCTTGTAAATTTAATTTCTGTATCTTGACTTTTTAAGTTTGTTTTTACTTTTAATTTGATAATTCCTATTACTTGATTTTTGCTTGTTCCAGTATTTATTGTTGCTAAAAATGTTCCTTTTTTTGCTGTTTCTTCATCATTATAAGCTATTGACCAGTTGTTTTGTGAAGATATATCATCTGATGTAACTTTTTCAAATACATTTTCATCATATTCAAGTTTTCCACCAAATGTATTTATTCCATCTTGTCCCATTTTTATTTCTGATAGCTCAAGTGTAATAGTAATTTCTTCACCTTCATTTAATTTTGTAGAACTAGGTGTTGGTGTAAATACTAAACTTCTTTTAGTAGTATCTGTTGTATCATCTGCTTGTGTAGAAATCTCTGTGTTTTGTATAACATCATTCTCCAAATTTACTGCCTTAACAACAAATGTTTTGCTAGCCAGCATAGAAATTATTAATAAACTTAAAATAATTTTAGATTTACGCATTTTTTCTTTTATTCCTCCTTTTAGGCAAATTTATTTAATAACTTACAGCTATTGTTCCAATATTCTCATTGCCTTTTTTATCATATGCTAAAAATGTATATTCAGCATTTCCACCTGTTACAATATGGCTTCCTTCCGGCTCATAACTAAATGTACTATTTGGAAGTACTATGTATGCAAATTTATCTTTGCCTTCTGTAATTTGCCATTTTATTCTCCAATGTGTAGAGTCTATGGCTTCTTTGTACAATACAAGTTTTATTTCGCTTCCATTATTTATACTATCTATAGTTACATCTTTTACTGTTGCATTTCCTGCATTATCATATGCAATAAAGCTGTAAACTCCGTTTTCATATATTTCTATGCTTCCACTCGAGTTTGTAACCCTCTTGCCATCTGGTAATGTAATATTCGAAATTCCACTCTGTTCATCAGAAGATACCCATGAAATCTGTATTCCTCCATCATCTGCTGAGTCAACTGTTAAGTCTAAATTTGGATTAATTTTATCTATATTTGTAACTTGGTGTTCTACTAAAATTCCATTCCCTATTTTATCATATGCTAAAAATATATAATTTCCATTTTCAGTTACTATATAACTGCCTTGTTTATCTGTTACGTTTTCAGAACTTGGTAAAATTACATTTTGCAATCCACTTTGATAATCATCGGCTTTCCAATTTAATGTAATTTCTCCATTTGTCCATTTATCAGTATCTTGAGTTACTTCTAAAATTGGATTTATCATATCCACATTACTTACATTTATACTAAGTTCTCTCATGTTTCCAACTCTGTCATAAATAACAAATGAATAATCTCCCATTTGTGCAACAATAAATTCTCCTGTTGCATTTGTTGAAAATGTTGAGTCTGGCAATAATATTTTTGAAAATCCACTCTGTAGATCAAATGCTTTCCAAGAAATTTTTATTTTTTCATCTGTAAGTCTATTTTCCTGTAATGATAATACTCCTTCTGGCATTATTTTGTCAATATTATTTATATTTTCTGTTAAAATTTTGCTATTTCCAACATTATCATATAATGTAAATGTATATGTTCCATTATCTGTAACAGTAAAATCTCCACTCGCATTTGTGGTTGATGTACCATCTGGCAATACAACTCTGTTAAATCCACTTTGTGAGTCCGATGCAGTCCAATGTATTTTTACATAGTCTATTACCCAGTCAGTTGGATTATGGCTCAAGCTTCCCGTTGGCGGTGTTTTATCAATATTTGTTACTGTTTCTTGTAATGTTAATGTATTTCCTGCTACATCATATACTACAAATGTATATGTTCCATTTTGTGATACTGTGTAATCTCCTGTTGCTGTTGTTTTTATTGTTCCATCTGGTAACTTTATTTGTTTAACTCCACTATTTGCATCTGCCACACTCCAATGTATTTTCACATCTGTGTTTACCCAATTTGTTGGGCTATGACTCAAACTTCCTGTTGGTGCAACATTATCTATTTTAAATGGTCCCACAGCTCTATCCGCACTCGTATTTCCAGCATTATCAACTGCTTTTATATGTAGATACATTATACCGGTTTGAGTTATTTTTATATTATCTGTACTCTTAGCAATTGCACTGCTCCAACTCGAAGGAGTACTCTGGCTATTAGTAATTGCATATTGGTAACTTTTGAATCCACTGCCTAATCTATCTGAAAATTTAACATTTACTGTTACACTTGATTGCCAATCGCATGAAGTTGGTGTTGCAACAAATTCTGGAGCCTCATCATCTGGAATCACAGTAAAATTTCTACTAAATGTCTCAGATGTCATTCCTCTATTATTTGTTACTTGCAATTTCATCGTATATTTTCCAGTACCATAGTTTAAATAATTTTGTAATACAGTGCTACCTTCGTAAATTTGTGTACCATCTTTAAATACGGTCCATTTTCTTGATGTAATTGTTCCTCCATATGGGTCATAAGAACCATCTACGACTTCAACATTCTCATAAATTGATACATTATTATTTTTTATTTTAAATGAGGCGATTGGTTGTACATTATTAGTTGTAATATATTTACTCACAGGTGCACTCCATGTATTCTGGTAATCCTTTACTCTTAATTGCACAAGATAATCAACCCCACTTGTTATAGATGTTAATTTTCCATTCGTCCATGTGGTCTCACCAACTTTTCTATATTTCCATTCTTCTTCAGAAATTCCCCTATTTTTAGAATAACTATCCAAGTCGTAACCCAAACTCGTTAAAGTAACACTATTTCCATTTCTTTTAACGTCTATTTCCGCAACCGGTCTACGATGAACATATATTACCGATGGTTGTGTTGATTGATCTTCGTAGTAAATTTCATATTTGCCTGTTTTATCAAAACTAGTTATCATATCGGAAATATATTGCCCCGATTTAGCATATTGCCCCATATTATTTTCGTAATATTCACAATCGTGAACAACTTTCCATTTTCCATATGGATACTGGCTATTAGCCGTGTTCTTCATAATGCTAGAATCTGCTGCTGACAATATAGTGTTTTCATTTAATATTACATACTCTGATGATTTCCTTTGGTTTATCAAGCCTTTTATATATTGCGCTGTTTGATTTATGCTATTAGTATAATTTGTATTATTTATAAATATACCATTATTATTATTTGCTTTTATAAATTGTTCGGATTGAGTCTTATTAACCGTTTGTCCCCATGCAGTGTAATAAATTTCGTCGTTTACTGTTCTTGTTAATAATTCTCCTAGTGTTGTTGGGTTGTTTAATTGTTGGTTTACTACATCATTTACGTTTACCAACACTTTTATTGCTTCTTCTCTCCAGTCTGGTTCTCTTAAAACATCTTCTAATTTTCTTACATTTGTTGTTTTTAAATTTATGTTTGTTAAAGTGAAACTACCAATTTGGCTACAATCATGTGAATAGTGGTCAGAGAAAAATCCATAACCATTTCCATATTCTTCTGTAAATGTATATGTTTCCGTAGAGCTTAGTCCTCCACCCGATATTTCAATTTCAGAATCAGTTACTTTAACATTTAAAGTTCCACTTTTATTTATACTAAGTCCTTTTAATAATGTTTTTGTCATATTGCTTGAATTGTTTCCTATTCCATATGTAAATTTCCATATTGCCCCCAATTGGCCGCCTGCGGCACTGGTCCATGTATTATTAAAACTTAGCATATAACCTGTAAGAGTATTTCCATCTTGTTTTACCCTTAAAAGCATACCAGCAGCATTAAAACTATTTCCATAATCAATATTATATGAGAAATTAAATTCTTGCTCTTGTGCTTGTCCTGGTATAATCCATATAGCATTCTTTCCTGGGTTAGTTCTGTTTCCTCTCATCTCAACATTTTTTCCACCATTTGTAATGCTTATGCTACCTATTGTTGATGATACATCTTTTTGCCATTCAAATCCTTCAGCAATGTTTACATTTTGAGCTTCTATTGCGCTTATCTTAACTTGATTTTTATTTATTCCTTGTTTTTCCAATGCTGTAAGAAGGTCAGATTGGAAATTTGTAAGGTCTGTACTAGTTTTAGATTTAGCAAGCACAACATCAATGTACGGAGTTGGAGTAAGTGACAATTGTACATTACTAGTTGCATTAGAACTATTCATGTAAAGTGATATTGGCGTTAAACTAACTAATGTAATTATTATAAATGCTGATATAACTTTTTTAACAATTCTCATTTTCCCCACTCCTTCTTTTTATATCACATTACTTGTTATTCTAAATGGTATATTTTTATCATTTAAAGTAACACTTTTTATAATAAATCTTGTATATGTTCTTGTTCCTTTTTGTTTTTCATCAGATATTTCAAATTTGTTATCATTATTCTGTTTATTAGATACATCCACTGTTGAACTATATGACTGCCCCTCTTCTTTTCCTTGGTTAGAATTTGTACTATTTAGCATATTTATGTTTGCATTATGTTGCCATACCGTTCCACTTCCGTTTGAATACTGAGAAACTTCTATTTTTAATCCCTCTGGGAAGTATTCCAATACATTTACAACTTCTCCATCTTTTCTTACTAATTTAATATTACCAGTTATAGTTCCTTTTACATTAGTTGTTGCAGAATTTACTTGTATGAATTTAGAGGCATCTGACAAACTTGTATCTGAAATTAAGAAGTCTGCACCATTGGCAACTGTACTTCCATTATTCGTACGTGTAAAACTATTTATCTCAAATTCAATATGATCAATTTCGCTTGTATTTAAACGCCCCATATTAACTTGTATTGTTTCTATATTTGCATTTCCTGCCACATCATAAATAATTATAGATACCTGATGTGTTTTTGAGCTTTGTTCTATTACATCAAAATCTGCAGTATTTTCACTAGAATTTAACTCTTTATATAATTTTCCATCTATATATAATTGATATTTTGCTGTTCCTGATAGATTCTCCTCTGATGAAGCTTGTATGTGGAACGTTTTTCCTGTTATTTGACTTGCCACTAATTTTATATTTTGAGGAGTCGTTTTATCTATTTTTATAACCTGTGTAGCTCCTTCTGATTTATTACCTGCCACATCATATTCATATATTGTAATTGTATAAATTCCTTCATTTACAATCGACATCTCTTGTCCATTTGTCCTAGTTTCTGGTACATTTGCTGTACCACTTACTTCATATGTTGCGTGACTAACACCTGAGCCACCTTCATCTTCTGTAGATTCTATTATTTTTAGATTTACATCTCCCTTATACCATTCATTATCTTCTTGGTCTTTTTCTCCTTTTACAATTTGTAATACTGGTGCAACTGGAGCTGTTTTATCAATTTTTACTTTAAATGATGTTTCACTTTCATTTCCCACATCATCTCTATTTATAACCGTAATTGTGTATAATCCTTCTTGAGTAATTGTTAGTGGTTCAGACCTTTCTTCAATGGCTACTGTTCCATCAACCTTAAACGTTGTTACTATGTTTTGACCACCTTGTACAACTTCCATATAAACATTTTGGTTTGTCCAAGTATTAGCTTTATATTCATTTCCATTTGCATCGTTTAATTTCAAAGTTAAACTTCCTGGTCTTTTTATTTGTTTATCTATAATGGCAGTATATTCTCTTTTTGTTACTAAACCTGCTTCATTCTCGGTTGAAACAATTAATTTTGTTTTTCCCTCGTTTTCCAACACAATCGGTAAACTTGTTCCTGCTTTAAGCTCATTTGCCCCTTGTGCTTCAATTGTTACTTTGTTTCCAATTTCTTTCCTTTCCTTAACATATATATTTTGTTTAGCTGTTTCTCCAAATATGTATTCTGTTCCATCTTCACTTCCAAGTGTTGCCACTATTTCAGCATTTATTGGTGAAGTTTTATTAATTTTTACAGTCAATGTTGCAATCTCAGATTTTGTTCCAATTACAGAAACACTATAAGCTTTTACTTCATATGTTCCATCTTGTTGAATTGTTATCTTTTTATCATCGTCAATTTGTGTTTCTTGAATATTTTCTGTTCCAGTAATCTCTAATACCATATATTCAATTTTTACAGGAGATTTCTCAGGTTTGTTTATTTGCAATTCAACACCAGAAGTATACCAATTATTTTTTCCTTGTTCTCCAGATAAAACACTTATAATTGGAGCTGTTGGGGTCTTTTTCCCATCAATATCCAATTTTCCATAAACAACATATTTTATTAAAATACTAACATCTTTTTGTGTAATCTCTCCGTCTCCGTCAACATCTATTGCTGTTGCATTTATCCCAGATAATTGGTGAGCTTCAAGTCCAACAACATGTTTTATTGCTTTACTTATTTCATACTGAGAAATTTCTCCATCACTATTTATATCTCCAATAACACATGCAGTATACTCATTCTCTATGTTATCAAAACGGATTTTCATTCCAGTTCCAATAACTCCATTTTTCATCTCAGTAGTACCATTCTTGGCATAAACATGAACTTTTTCTTTCTCCAAATTAAATTGTTGCTTGAATTCTTCAATATCTGTTTTAGGTATAATTCTGCTTATTGTTAAGCTTTTTTGTGAAATCGCATATTCTTCACTCTCTAGCACAACATTAATAGTATCAGCATTTACTCTAGAAAAAATGCTAATATTAATGCAAATCAATATAAATATTGCTAGAATTCTTACTCCCTTTCTTCTCATTTTTATTCTTGCTCTCCCTTCTTGGTACAAATTTGGTTAAAAATTGTAAATTTCTTTTATTTCATACATTTATACTTTTTATATTTATATATATTATAGTAAATAACTAAAAGTCTTTCAAGGCGGAAAATATTGGTATTTCTAGCTTTGTGCCATATTTGCATACGGATATTGTATTTGCTAAAATTTATTACATTTATGTTACATTTTTAGACCATTTTTCTTATTTCACTAGGGAATACTAGCTTTTAAAGCACAAAAAAACACCTATTGGAAAATGTTTTACACATTTTTTCCTTTTAGGTGGATAATTTTTATTATATTATTGTACTGATGTATTTGTTGTATCATTATTTGAATTTCCAACATATTCAGCTTTTCCAAATCCAAGTATCATTTGGAATATTGGGCTTAATAGTAAAAGTCCAAATATAAATGCTGTTGATTGATTAAATGCCTTGCCTAGTTTTACCATAGAAACTATTGATAAAGCAAGTGTTATAATCCAGCCAATAACTGGTATAGCTGATAATAAATATAATAACAATAACCATGGTGAAAGTCCTATTATTTTGTATAGAACAACTACATTATATATTGGAATTAATGCTTTCCATCCTTCTTGACCAGCTTTAACAAATATTTTCCATTGTGCAACAATTATAAGTACATAAAAAGCTACAAAAATCATGCTATATGTACTTATTAAAGATGCAATAGTAGCTACTGAAGCAAATGTTGTCATATCAGCGTATGTAGAATCATACATATTAAAGTCCTCCCTTCATTTATTTTCTAAATTGAGAATACCATACAAGATAAAATTTTTCAACACTTTTCTGCAGATTTTATATTAAATATGACTCACATTTTTTCAAGTACTGATTATAGACAAAATTTCATAATGTTTTTATAACCTAAAAATACTCCATTATTCCATTATATATCCCCCATGCAAGCTTAGTTTGGTATTCTTCCTGTTGTAATTGTTTTTCCTCTTCAGGATTTGATAAAAAACCACATTCTACAATAACAGTTGGTATTTCTACATGTTTTATGATATACACGTTGTTAATTTTTAGTGGCGTTCTCTTATTTTCCTTTTGTATTGTTTCATTTAGATTGTTCTGTATACAATTGGCTAGTCTCTTTCCATCTTCATTACCATCTTTAAAAAAAGTTTGCCAGCCATAATATTGATTTTCTGGTATTTTGTTTAAATGTATGCTAACAAATATATCTGCTGATGAATTGTTTCCAATTCTAACTCTGTTTCTTATGTCTGAATTTTTCTTTTCTCTTAAAGTTTTCTTATCTATATCATAAATCGCATTATTGTCCGACCTTGTAAGTACAACATTAGAGCCACTTTGTTCTAATAATTGCTGTAATTTCAGTCCAATTTTTAAATTAATTTCTGCTTCACTAACACCATTATCGCTCACGGCTCCGCCATCTTCGCCACCATGGCCTGCATCTACAATTATAGTTTTACTACTTACAGGAGTAGCCATTGTTGCAACAGTTTTGTTTGTATTTATGTTACTTGCTGTTTGAAGCACAAACATACCAATAGGCAAAAATATTGCAAGTGTTAAAAATATTATTCTTTTTTTATTAATTACAAACATAAAAATCTCCTATGAAAATATTAATTATTTTTAATATATTCATAATGGCATGATTTAATAACAGTTCAAATTAATTTAGCCTATAATCTTTTTTACTTTCTCAGTGCTTAATTCTACAATCTCTGCTATTTTTCAATTGAGCGCTTACAATTATTTTTCTCTCTTGCAAATATTCTTTTAAAAACATAATCTGATGTTAGTGGCAATCGTGTTTCTTTTTGAACCTCTGCCTCTAACTTCATATAGTGATTTTTTATTTTTCTAACTAATTTTTTCGCCCAAAAAAGGGCGTCCCCATTGAGCGACGTCCTTCTTCTAAAATATTATTCTTTATTTTCTGTTGTATTTTCTACATCATCTATATCGTCAACAACATCTTCTACAGCATCTGCCTCTGTATCTTCTGGCATTTTTTCTCCGTTTGGTGCTACTGATACTTCTGTGTTTTCTGGTTCTTCTGTGTTTATTCTTATTTTCTTGTATCTCTTCATACCAGTTCCGGCTGGGATTAACTTACCAATGATAACATTTTCTTTTAATCCTATTAATTCGTCTGTTTTGCCTTTTATTGCAGCTTCTGTTAATACTCTTGTTGTCTCTTGGAATGATGCTGCAGATAAGAAACTATCTGTTGCAAGTGAAGCTTTTGTTATTCCAAGTAATACACGTTTACCTGTTGCAGGTCTTAATCCTTGCTCTTCGGCTAACTTGTTCTTGTCTTCGAATTCATACATGTCTACTAAAGAACCTGCAAACATGTCTGTATCTCCATTGTCTTCAACTCTAACTTTCTTTAACATTTGTCTTGCAATAAGTTCGATGTGCTTGTCGTTGATATCAACACCTTGGTTTCTATAAACCTTTTGAACTTCGGCAATGATGTATTCAAATACACCTTGTGGTCCACTAATTGCAAGTACTTCTGCTGGGTTTTTAGAACCTTCTGTTATTTGGTCTCCGGCTTCTAGAACATCTCCTTCTCTAACTTTTAGTTTAGATCCGAAAGGTATTAAGTATGTTCTGCTATCGTCGTTTGATGTTACTGTTACTTCTTTTCTCTTCTTTTCGTCTCTTATAGAAACTTTTCCAGCGATTTCTGTAATTATAGCAACACCCTTTGGTTTACGAGCTTCGAAAAGCTCCTCAACTCTAGGAAGACCTTGTGTAATGTCGGCAACACCGGCAACACCACCAGAGTGAATAGTACGCATTGTAAGCTGTGTACCAGGCTCACCAATTGATTGAGCTGCGATTATACCAACTGTGTCTCCTATATCAACTTCTTTTCTAGATGCCAATCCCATACCATAGCACTTAGCACAAACTCCGTGTTCTGTTCTACATCCGAATACACTACGTACTTTAACATGTGTAATTCCTGCATCTACTATCTTATCTGCTAATTCTTCTGTAATTAGAGTATTTTTGTCTACTATTATTTCTCCAGTAGTTGGATTCTTGATATCGTCTAATGGATATCTACCTAATAATCTTTCTTGCATTTTTTCGATTACTTGGTTTCCATCTTTTATATCATATACTTCAAGTCCATCTGTTGAACCACAATCATCTTCTCTTACGATTATGTCTTGTGATACATCAACCAATCTTCTTGTTAAGTATCCAGAGTCTGCTGTTCTTAAAGCTGTATCTGAAAGTCCTTTACGAGCACCGTGTGCAGAAATGAAGTACTCTAATGCGTCAAGTCCCTCTCTGAATGATGATTTGATTGGGATTTCAACTGTTTTACCAGTTGTACTAGCCATAAGTCCACGCATACCAGCAATTTGCTTTAACTGGTCTAAGTTACCTCTGGCTCCAGAGTCTGACATCATGAACATTGGGTTTTCTTTACTGAAGTTGTCTCTCATTGCGTTTTTAACATCGTCAGTAGCTTTTTCCCAAATCTTAATTACTTCGCTGTATCTCTCATCATCTGTAATTAATCCACGTCCATATTGTTTTAATATGTTATCAACATCTGCTTGAGCTTTTGCAATTATTTCCTTTTTCTGTGGTGGTACCTTAACATCATCTATAGATACTGTTACAGCACCTAATGTAGAATATTTGTAACCTGTAGATTTAATATAGTCTAGTAATTCTGCTGTTCTGCTTAGACCATGTACAGAAATACATTTTCCTATAATCTTTCCTAGGTTTTTCTTTGATACTACTCCATTTATTTCATATTCAAATTCGTTTTCTGGCTTACTTCTATCAATAAATCCTAAATCTTGAGGAATTCCTCTATTGAATATTATTTTACCTGGTGTTGTAGCAACTTTTGCATGTTTTTCTACACCGTCTACAATCTTAGTTCTTCTTACGAAAATCTTAGAGTGCATTGTTACATCGTTGTTTGCAAGTGACATTATTGCTTCTTCTGGAGATGAGAAGTATGTTCCTTCGCCTTTTTCTCCATCAACATCCATTGTTAAGAAGTAACTTCCTAGAATCATATCCTGTGTAGGAGTTGTTACTGGCTTACCATCTTGTGGTTTTAACAAGTTGTTTTCTGAAAGCATTAAGTATCTTGCTTCTGCTTGTGCTTCTGGTGATAATGGTAAGTGAATAGCCATCTGGTCACCATCGAAGTCAGCATTGAACGCTGTACAAACTAATGGGTGAAGTTTTATTGCTCTACCTTCAACAAGTACTGGCTCAAATGCTTGAATACCAAGTCTGTGTAATGTAGGAGCACGGTTTAATAATACTGGGTGGTCTTTAATAACATCCTCTAGTATATCCCAAACTTCTGGGCGTAATCTTTCTACCATTCTCTTAGCATTTTTTATGTTGTGTGCTATTCCACGGCTAACTAGTTCTTTCATTACAAATGGTTTGAATAATTCTACTGCCATTTCTTTTGGAACACCACATTGGTAAATTTTAAGTTCTGGTCCAACAACTATAACTGAACGTCCTGAATAGTCAACACGTTTTCCTAGTAAGTTTTGTCTAAATCTACCTTGTTTACCTTTTAACATGTCTGATAATGATTTAAGTGGTCTGTTTCCAGCACCTGTAACAGGTCTTCCACGTCTTCCATTATCTATTAAAGCATCTACTGATTCTTGAAGCATTCTCTTTTCGTTTCTAACGATTATTTCTGGAGCTCCAAGTTCTAGTAATCTCTTTAATCTGTTATTTCTGTTTATTACTCTTCTATATAAGTCGTTTAAGTCTGATGTTGCAAATCTTCCACCGTCTAATTGAACCATTGGTCTTAAATCTGGTGGTATAACTGGTACAACTTGCATTATCATCCATTCTGGTCTATTGTTTGAAAGTTTGAATGATTCAACTGTATCTAATCTTTTTACCAATTTGGCTCTTTTTTGTTCGCTAGCCTTTTCAAGTTCTTTCTTTAATTTCTCTGATAATTTATCAACATCAATTTCTGATAGTAATTTTCTTATTGGTTCTGCACCCATTTCTGCTTTGAATGAGTCTCTACCAAATTTTTCTTGAGCCTCTACAAATTCTTTCTCAGAAAGTATTTGTCCTTTTGTTAATGTTGATGTACCTTTATCAGTTACTATATATGATGCAAAATATATAACTTTCTCTAAGGCTTTAGGTGAAACATCTAACATTAAAGCTATTCTGCTTGGTATTCCTTTGAAATACCAGATGTGAGCTACTGGTGCAGCAAGCTCTATGTGCCCCATTCTCTCTCTTCTTACTTTAGATTTTGTAACTTCAACGCCACATCTATCGCAAACTATTCCCTTATATCTTACTCTTTTGTACTTACCACAATGGCACTCCCAGTCTTTTGTTGGTCCAAATATTCTTTCACAGAATAGACCATCTTTTTCTGGTTTTAATGTTCTATAATTGATAGTCTCTGGTTTTTTAACTTCTCCATGTGACCATTCTCTTATTTTCTCATCAGATGCTATGCCAATTTTCATTTTATCAAAATTTTCTAATTCATCCACTATTTTTTCCCCCTTGGAATTAAAAGTACCTATTTAGTTTTACTCATCGTCATCATTAAAATCTTCATCTTCTAAGATGCTTGAATCATCATCTAGTATGATGTCATCGTTTTCATCATCTAGGTCATCAAATAATTTGTCATCTTCAGAATCTTCGTCATCTGATGATTCTTCTGTGTATCCATCTGATAATTCATTTTCATCTACAACATTTTCTTCATGTAGAGATTTATTTTCTATATTACTAAAGCTTGTAGAATCGTCTATATCTTCTTTAAGCTCAACTTCCTTGTTATCATGTGTATACAATCTTATGTCTAAGCCTAAAGCTTCTAATTCTTTTACAAGAACTTTGAATCCTTCTGGAACGCCTGGCTCTGGAATGTTTTCCCCTTTGACAATAGCTTCATATGTCTTAACACGTCCTACAACATCATCTGATTTAACAGTTAACATTTCTTGTAGTGAGTATGCAGCTCCATATGCCTCTAATGCCCAAACTTCCATTTCTCCGAAACGTTGTCCACCGAATTGTGCTTTACCACCTAAAGGTTGTTGTGTAACTAATGAGTAAGGTCCTGTTGAACGAGCATGTATCTTATCATCAACTAAGTGGTGTAGTTTCATCATATACATAACACCAACTGTAATTGGTTTAATGAATTGCTCTCCAGTTCTTCCATCGTATAGAATTGTTTTTCCATCACGACGTAGTCCTGCTTCTTCTAGCAAGTCTTCAATTTCATAGTCTTTTGCACCATCAAATACTGGTGTTGCAACTTTCCAGCCTAATGCACGAGCAGCCATACCTAAGTGAACTTCAAGAACCTGTCCTAAGTTCATACGAGAAGGTATACCCATTGGGTTAAGAACTATATCTACTGGTGTACCATCTGGTAAAAATGGTAAATCTTCTTCTGGTAATATTCTTGAAATAACACCTTTGTTACCATGACGTCCAGCCATTTTATCACCAACTGATATTTTTCTCTTTGTTGCTATATAGCATCTAATTACTTGGTTTACTCCAGGAGCTAGTTCTTCTGAATTTTCTCTAGTAAATATCTTGATATCTACTATTGTTCCAGCTTCTCCGTGTGGTACACGAAGTGATGTATCTCTAACTTCTCTAGATTTTTCACCAAATATTGCACGAAGTAATCTTTCTTCTGCTGTTAGCTCTGTTTCTCCCTTTGGAGTAACTTTACCAACTAATATATCTCCAGGTCTTACTTCTGCACCTATTCTTATAATACCGTTTTCATCAAGGTCTTTTAATACGTCGTCACCAACATTTGGAATATCTCTTGTAATTTCCTCTGGACCTAATTTTGTATCACGACATTCACAATCATATTCTTCGATGTGGATTGATGTATACACATCTTCTTTAACAAGTCTTTCGCTTATTAATACAGCGTCCTCGTAGTTGTAACCTTCCCATGTAGAGAATGCTATAATTACGTTTCTTCCTAATGCCATTTCACCATTCTTTGTAGCTGGTCCATCTGCTAGGATGTCTCCAGCTTTAACTACTTCACCCTTTTGAACAACTGGTCTTTGGTTAATACATGTACCACCATTTGTTCTCTTGAATTTACGTAGTCTGTAATGGTCTATCTCATTTTTCTTATTTCTTACTTGTACTTCGTCAGCTGTAACCTTTTCAACAATACCTTCATTTTTAGCAGTTACTGTTGTTTCAGAATCACGTGCAGCCTTATATTCCATACCTGTTCCAACTATTGGAGACTCTGGTATTAAAAGTGGAACTGCTTGACGTTGCATGTTAGATCCCATTAGAGAACGCTTAACATCATCGTGCTCCAAGAAAGGTATCATGGCAGCAGCAACGGAAACTAATTGTTTTGGTGAAACATCTACATAGTCTACTTCGCTTGCCTTAACCTCTGTAATTTCAGATCTACGTCTTACTTTTACCATTTTGTTTACGAATCTGCCTTCTGCGTCTACTGGTTCTGATGCTTGTGCGATTGTATATTTATCTTCTTCATCAGCAGGCATATAATCAACTATATCTGTTAATTTACCTGTTTCTTTATCAACTTTTCTATATGGTGTTTCTACAAATCCATATTCGTCTATCATAGCAAATGATGAAAGTGCAGAGATAAGTCCAATGTTTGGTCCTTCTGGAGATTCAACTGGGCATAGTCTACCATAGTGAGTATAGTGAATATCACGAACCTCGAATCCAGCTCTTTCACGAGAAAGACCTCCAGGTCCTAATGCAGAAATTCTTCTCTTATGAGTAAGCTCTGATAATGGGTTTGTTTGATCCATGAATTGTGATAATTGAGAGCTTCCAAAGAATTCTCTTATTGATGATGTAATAGGTTTTGTATTTATTAATGTTTGTGGTGTTACAGAGTCTAAGTCTTGTATTGTCATTCTTTCACGAACAACTCTTTCAAGTCTTGTTAAACCAATTCTGAATTGGTTTTGTAGTAACTCACCAACACATCTAATACGTCTGTTTCCTAAGTGATCTATATCATCAACTTTTCCTATTCCATAATCTAGATTTAATAAGTAACTGATAGATGCAATCATATCCTCTGTTGTGATTGTTAGAGGAACTAATTCGTTGTATCTTTCTTTAATTACATCATGTAATTTTTCGTCTGGAGTTGTATCCATTATAGATTTTAATACATTGTAATTAACTCCTTCTTTGAAGTGAAGGTCAGATAAATCCACATTTGGTAACATTTTGTGGATATTTACTATTCCATTTCCTATTACTCTTACTTTTTGGTCATCAACTAATACGTCTACTATATTAATTCCAGAATCTTGAATAGCTTCTGCAGCTTCTGCAGTAATTCTTGTATTCTTTTCTGCTAAAACTTCACCTGTTGATGGATCTACTATATCATCATAAGCAACTTGTCCTGTTATTCTAGTTGCTAAGCGTAATTTTTTATTAAATTTGTATCTTCCTACTTTTGCTAAATCATATCTTCTGTTATCGAAGAATAAACCATCGAATAAGTTTCTAGCAGCATCAGCTGTTGGAAGTTCCCCTGGTCTTAATTTCTTATATATTTCAATTATTGCTTCATCTTGAGTTTTTATTGTATCCTTATCAAGAGTCGCCTTGATTTTTGGATCATTTGCAAATAGGTCTAATATTTGCTCATCTGTTACAAATCCTATACTTCTTAATAAAGATGTAACAGGTAATTTTCTTGTTCTATCAACTCTTACATAGAAAATATCATTTCCATCTGTTTCGTATTCTAGCCATGCACCTCTTATAGGCATAACAGTAGATGTGTAGATTCTCTTTCCTGTTTTGTCGTAGTCTTGTGCATAGTAACAAGATGGAGAACGAACTAATTGGCTTACAATTACTCTCTCTGCTCCATTGATAATAAATGTTGCACTGTCTGTCATTACTGGGAAATCGCCTAAATAGATTTCTTGCTCTTTAATTTCACCAGTTTCCTTGTTGATAAGACGAACTTTAACATGTAATCTTGTTGAATATGTAGCGTCTCTCTCTTTTGCCTCTTCCATTGTGTACTTTGTTTTTTCTTCCATGTGATAGTCTAAGAATTCAAGTACTAAGTTTCCAGAGTAGTCAACTATTGGAGAAATATCTTTTAATACTTCGCCTAAACCTTCCTCTATAAACCAATTATAAGAATCTTTTTGTACTTGAATTAAGTTAGGCATTTCTACGAAATCACCTATCTTAGAAAAAGATTTTCTTGTGCATTTTTCGTGTTTTACTTCTTTTAGATTCAAAGTTACTCACCTCATAATAAAAATTAAAGCAGAATTTGAAATATATAAGATTTCAAAAAAGCCCTTCTTGTTTTTAGCCACTTTGTAAATTGCTTGCTCACTGCTCCTTTAAGCTTACTTTTTACTAGTATTTTCTAAAACAATTCCTCTTTTTTGATAATTTATCAATAACATAAAAAGACAACAAAAAACCTATTGACAATCTATGCTGTTTTTGTCAATTAGTTCTTTTGTATGTTCCCTATTTTATTTAGTACTTTTGATTACTAATTTATTAATATTAACCACCCTTGCTATCTCGTTGGAGATTAATAAAATTTAAATTTTGTTGAAAATATTCCATATTATCAACACTATATTAATTATACAATTTTTTGTATGTTTATGTCAATAGAAAATATGAAAAAGTTAAAATTTTTTGCCAATTTTTTTATTAACGAGAAAGCAAGTGATACAATTTTTTTAGTCTCGACACGTCGCTCTTGGTCGGAGCTCCTTCGGACTCCTCAAAAGGCGAGCTCGGGCCTTGCTTTCAAAAATGGTATCACTTGTTTTCTCGTTTTGAATTTGAAAATAAAAATCAAAAAGCATAGTATTTTTAATATATTCGTGTTATACTAAGATTAGGTTTTTTAAGAAAGGATAGTGAAATTTATGATTAATGAAAAACAAGAAATTCTTGCAACAGTCAATACTTTACCTGACAATACAACTTGGGACGATGCAGTTTATACTTTATATCTACATTCGAAATTACAAAAAAGTAAAGATGATATAAAAAATGGTAGAGTAATGTCTATTGAAGAATCTAAAGAAAGGATGAGAAAAAAATATGCAAATTTTCATGTCAAATGAGGCTCATGAAGATATAGATTCTATTTTTGAATATATATCACATGACTCTATTAAATATGCGAATGAAACCTCAGAAAACATATATTCTCGCATATATGAGTTGGAAAAAGCTCCATATTTAGGTAGATATGTTCCCGAACTTTCGGACAAACATTTAAGAGAACTCATTTATAAAAAGTATCGAATAGTTTATGATATTTCTGAAGATTCAAAAACAGTTTACATACATTTTGTTGTTCATGGTTCAAGAAGTTTTAAATCGTTTTATAATTCTTATATCAAAAATAATTTTTAAGTCAAATTAATTAATCGTATCAAATAAATTCCAAACAACTCTATATAGTAAAAAAATTAGAGACATGTTTTCACATATCTCTAATTTTTATTGTTTAGATTATTTTCTCTTTTTTAATACTACCAATGTTATTGTTATTCCTGCGATTAAGATTAGAGCTATTGCTCCGCCTAATACGTAGAATAGATGTGTGTTACCAAATGGAGGTAATATTACTACTTCTTGAGAATCGTCTGCATCTATTTCGCGTGGTTCCATTGTTGGGTCTTGGTTACCTACAACTGAGTATGACATTTTTCTACCAACTGTATTTTGTGTTGTTACAAGTTCTGTCATGTTGTTATATATTCTGTCATCACTGCTACTGTCTTGAGTAATCATTTGTGTTAATATTAATTGTACTCCGCTTACGCTTTGTGTACTATTAACTGTTTCTAATGCATGTAATGGGTCACTCTTGAATGCATTTGCAATTTTGTCTTTTACATTTCTTTGGTCTGCAATTACTGGTATTAAACCTTTCGAAGCAGCTGTTGTTGTTATAATGTGACCGTCTGTATACTTATTAACATTACCTGTTAATCTAGTATTTAACAATCCATTGTTTAACAAGTCTGCACTTGAAATTGTATTCCAATCTGGGTTTTGAGCCTTGTTAAATTGTAAGTTATTTCTTGTTGACGTGTTATCATCGTTTGAATTGTAATCATGTACTTGTGTTCCAACATAGTCAACTAAAACTCTTGGGTCTGTTTTTACTATTTTGCTTGTATCTGCAACTTTTCCTGTGTAGTAGAATTGTTCTTCATTATAGTCAACTTCACCAACGTTTGCTACTGTTATAGCATATGTTATTTGAAGTGTTGAACCATGCATCAATTCTTCATCCATTGTAAGTTGTACTTTACCTTTATTTGTAGAGTTTTGTCTTACTACTGGGTTTAGCATTAAACTATTGTTGTAGTTCTTGTCTGTGCTGTACACGTTATCTGTATCTTGTCCATGTGCTTTATGATCTATCCATAACACGTTTGTTGCTCTAGCAGATGCATCGAATAATGTGCTATTGTTTGCAAGTGTTAATTTAACATTTGTAATTTGTTTTGTAACTTTAAGCTGTGCCTTTGGTCTTTGTACTATACCTAAATCTAAGTCTTTTAATACATAGTAGCCAGCCATTTGATAATTTTCTTTACCTATATTGTCATGTCCTGTACCAGATGTATTTGTTACTCCAGGTTCTTCACCATTTCTGTTATATTCGAAGTTCACATCTATTTTTCCAGATTCTGCAGTCATATATGTATTTTTCATAAATTCATTTAACAAGTTTTTCATTTCTTCAGCAGTATATTTTGTACCATTATATTCTGGTATACTTTCATAAGAAGCTAATATTTCTGCTAAGTGGTTTGTCATATCTCCATTAGAGTATGCTTCAACGGTCTTTCTTGCATTATTGCAGTTCACTAAGTAATCTGCATTTGGAGCAATATTTACAACATTGTCATTCTTGTTCATTATATCTTTAGCGTCAGAGTATTTTCCTTGGTCTGCTGCACTAAAGTTATATTGATATGAGCCTGTTGTGTTGTTTGTGTATGCTCCTGAGCCATTGTTTACACCAACTTGATATGAAGTTGATTTATAGTCTTGACCATTATAAGAATTTTTGTTTAATCCAATATTTGCAGATGAAGCAGAATATCCACTTCCTTCTGTTTTCTTCTTATACCCTTCTTGTGAAGCATATAAGTTTGTTACAGGATTTCCTTCTTCGTTTCCATTGTTATAATTTGTATACGTTGTTCCAAGAACTGTGCTCTCACCAGAACCATATATAAATCTTACAATGTAGTCACCTGGTGCAAATGATGTAAATTTGTATTTACCATCTGCATTTGCAGTGTCTATTGTATAATTTTGAACTAAACCACTGTTGTTTATAATTGGTGTTGTTGAATCTGTGTTTCCAGAAAGAACTTCTTTCCATATATATTCATATGTTTTTCCGTCTTTTCCTTGTCTTAATTCAACTAATTGTACTCTTACACCGTTTATTCCGGTTTCATTGTCTTTTAGTCCATCTCCGACTCTTGCATTTTGTTCATCTACATTTCTAGTATCCTCAAATACCGTTCCTTCTACTGTTCTTAAGTTATCTCTGTTTAAGATAATTCTAATATTTGGAGCTTTATCTGTATCATTTTCGAAGTTTTCATACTTGATTGCTCCGTCTTTTGGTACATCTGTTGGGTTTAGGTTACCTGGTGTAGAGTTGCAATCTGCTATACCTGCTATATCTCCAGTCTTATATTCTTGTTGTGTTTGTGAATTTCCTGTATTTGGAGCTTTTGCTTTTTGTCCATAGTATGATTTGTATCCATTAATTTCTGCAATATTTTCTTTACCAACACCCTTGGCTGTTCCACTTGCAGCATCTTCATCTAGAAGTATGTTTCTTGCAGCGTCTTTGTTTACCATAAATGTTACATAGAAGTATACATCTTTATTGCTGTCTGGGTCTGATAATGGGAACATATTGCTTGTTACAGTATCATTTGCTGCATTACTGTAGCTTTGATCACCTGTAATATATAAGTTCTTATATCCAGCTATTGTAGTTTGAGTTTCTACTCCATATCTACTAGCATCTTTCAAATATACATTTCCAATCTTATTTCCGTCATTATCTCCTAAGTATGAGCGGTCTTGTACATATGTGTAATCTGCATCGTAGTAATCAACAACTTCTGTTACAGCTGCTGCTATGTTTTCTGACCTATTACGTATTGTAAATTTATATGTTACATATACTTTCAATTCAGAATCTTCAGATAATCCTAAGTTATCTAGTGTAGTAGTATTATCTACTATTTGATAATTATTTACTTTGTAATCATAGTCTTCTCTGTATAGCTCTCTTGAGTAATCGTAGCTATAATATCCATCTGAGATTCTTGTTTTAATTTCCCAATATGAATTTCCAGCTGTATCTGTTTCTAAGTTTTCTCTCTTATTATATTTGTATACTTGTGTCTTGCCATTAATTTCTAATGTTGCTTTGTATACATCTTTTCTTAAGGCTAAGTCTAATTGTTCTCTTAGAACTAATCCTAAGTTAATATGATGCATTACATCTGGGTTCTTATACAATGTTTCAATTTTTTGTGCCGCTACAAATTTTAATATTTGTGCAGTATTTGAATTTGCATTTAAGAAATCCTCTGTTACAAATACTTGGAATCCTGGGTATAAGTCCTTAATTGAAGTACCATTACACGTATATGCATCCATCATAGAGTGATTTACATATTCGTCTTTAGACTTTCTTTCTCCATTTGAACTTACTTCTCCATTTATGTTTCCAAACTTATCAATTGTTCCAGCTTCTTCAAGTTCATCTCTTGTATGCATTTCACTTGGATTGTTTGTTGTGACTGTATTCTTTGGTGCTGAACCAATTTCTCTAAAGCTTGCATTGAAAGTATCTCTTTCTTTTAATATGTCTAAGCCTTTTGATGTATTATCCCAGTTTGAATCTTGTCTATTTACATTATAAACCGTTGGTTGATAATATTGACCATTATATGTGAATTTTACATAGTATTGGTACATTGCATTTTGATTTTGGAATAAGTATTCTCCATTATTATCTGTTGTTGTTGCTGCAATAAATTTGCCTGATTGATTTCCATCTAATCCAGATACTTGGTATAGTGAAACTTTTACATTTGACATTGGTGTATCTGTTTGCTTATTAAATAATCCATCATAATCATTTTCTTTTCCTACTGTGCCATCTACCCAAACTCTTCCGCCTAATTCGAATGTTAAATTAATTGGAATGTCTATGTCTGGTGTATCTGGCTTATCTGGCTTTTTGCTGTCTGGTTTTGCACTTACTGTTGCAGTATATATGTTATATGTTCTGCTTCCTTCAAGAGCAACCCTTAACTGTTGAGCACGTAGGCTTCTAACTGGATATTCAGTCATCTGTACGAATGGTTGTACGACAATTACACCTTTTGAAGAAGAAAGGTAATTTACAGTCAACTTTTTATACGCTACATATGACCCAAATAAAGTCTTACGTTCATATGCATATCTAACTGTTCCCATTCCGTATCCTTCTCTTAAACGGTATTTGCTATAACTTGTTGTTGCAACATATCCAATATATTGGTATACATTTGCTTTTGTATCTAATATATTAAATTTAACAGTTGATTTTTCAAGATATTCAAGGTCCACATACATGTTTACTGTTTTTGGATAATTTGTTTTTTCAGCCGAGAATTTTACGTAGAATTTAGCATTTGATGCAGGATATTTCTTTTTCAATCCGTTTGAACCCGATACAGTTGCTCCAATAAATTCTATTTCAAAGTCATCTGTATTTTCATCATATACTAATGTTTTTTCGTTATCAGTTCCCTTATCTGTTACTAAATATATTGCCTTCATGTATGAAATATCTTCATAATATGGGTATGTAACGCTTAGAGGTCCTACAATATAGCTTTTAGTTGCTTGGTTTACAATTACCTGTGCTTCTGCTTGAGGGTCTTCTGTAACACTGTTAGTATTTTTTTCGTCTTGTTTTCCTGTTTTTGTTCCAGAAGAATATGAATCACTCTTAATACCATGAACCTGTGCTTTATATCCACTGCCATTAATATATGTATCCAAGAACTTTTGGTATGATAATGCTTTGTTGTAAAGTGTTAATCCATTGCTTGTTAAATGGTTTCCATTAGGTATAATTCCATCTAAGTCTGCAACCTTCCAATGTGCAGTCTGAATATCTGATAGAGAATATCTATTACGTATTGAACCAGTTGTTCCTGAATAAGCATTTTCCATTGTAGTTAATACAAAAGATAGTTGTGTATTTGTTGTGGCCTCTGTAGATCCAACCTGTTTATAATGATCTTCTGCTCTGTCTTGAGTTTCCATTATAACAACTTCCGGACCATATATTGCATCGCCATTCCAGTCTTTTTGTTTATTTGCTGGATTTGTTGTATCGTCGTCAGTATCTTTTGGAGTCTTCCAATCGCCTAATTTAGATAATAACTCTTTCATAAGTTCTTTAGACTTGCTTCTGGCTTTAGATTGTGCGCTCATAATTGCTAGGTTTTGGTTTCCTGCAACTATAGCCCCATACCTTACCGAAATCATAGGTTTGTCTTTTTCAATTGCCCATTTTTCAGAGCCTTGGGTTCCAGGTCCATATTTTTGTTCGTAATGTATATTGCTACATACTGCAAATAAAAATGTTCTTCCTGCACGGTCTGCATCTTCTTTTGCCACCTGCCATAAATACTGTTTTACCTTTCTCTCAAAAGCCGAATATCCATATCCATTACTTGTTGTATAACCAATTTCATCTATATAATGTTTCTCGGAATCGAATTCACCATATCTTACAGCTTTACCAGCATCATTACAATATACTGTACCAGTACTCATATCCGTTGTCCAAGCTTCATATGGAAATTGATTATCTGCATTTCCCGTAAAAGCTCTTTGTTTTAATATTTGAGGAAATAGACCAGAATCACTATAGCTTAATTGTGGCATACCACTAGTCGCATTTCCTTGCCAAGTTCCATATGCTAATGAGACATTGCTTGTAGTAAAAAATGCTGTTATTGAAATTGCTGCAGTTGCTATTGTTGTTATTAAACATTTTTTTAATGTTTTATTTTTCTTCATTACTCTATCTCCTTTCTATATTAATACTTTCTTTTTTATCATGTAAATTCCTACTCCAACTATTGTAATTATCGTGATTATTAATGTAGTATAAATTACTACGTCACCTGTTTTTACAGATGTTAGTACATTTGCTGTTGAGTAGTCATCTTCATTTGTAGCCTTATTACCAGGTGTTGAGTCAATATCTAATGCACCATAATCATTTGATGTTTCATATATTTCTGCTGAGTTATTTATTAATCCAAAATCATCGTCACCATTCATATTCTTTGTTAATATTAATGTTACTTCTTTGCTTTCTCCTGGATTAATTATTGTGTTTGCAAGTGAAGCATTGTATATTACTCCATCTTTACCTTCATACCAGTCTTTATTCAATTCAGAATTGAATTTTAATTCTTCTGGTAAATAATCTGCTAATTTCTTAACATATCCTGCAATTCCACCCTCATTTGTAATTGTGAATTTATATTCAACAACCATTGATGATGTATTTGCATATTTAGATTCAAAATCTAATTTTGCAAGTTTACTATTGTAAACATGTTCTTTTGTATTTTTTCCGTTGTTTACTGTTATTGCTTGTACAACTTTATCTAGTTTCAAATCAAATTTAGCATCTTCGACTATACCCAAATCAATATTGAATTGATTTGTATCTGCTAATACTATTTCCTCTGTAACAGCTGCTATTTGATCTTTTCCTTCATAGTTAACTGTTTTATCTATAGCGTCTGAATTTTGTTCATCACTTACTCCAGATTTTTTATATGTTGTAGGGCTATAATTTGCTGAATCATAGAAGAATATTACACTGTATTTGCCTTGTGGTACATTGTTAAACATGTATGAACCGTCTGTTCCAGTTGTTGTTATGCATTGTTCATTGTTTGAATTCATTGCAATATTGCTTGTATTATTATTTAATAATAATACTTTAACTCCTGAAACTCTTTGTTCATTTGCATCTTTTACACCATCTTTATTTGCATCAACCCATACAGTTCCTATTACTTTTCTTGTTTCCTTATTTGTATCATCTGGATCTACGTTTACATCTGTTTTTTCAAAATGTTTAACTATGTGTGATACTGAATTTGTTTCTACTTCTCCAATATCCTCATTTTTAAACTTCGCTTTATTTGATATTTCTGTATCATTGTCTATTGAGTTTGCTACTACATGTACATTTATTGTTACTTTTTGACCTGCAGATAAGTAGAATTTTGTATTTATACTTCCATCACTATTTATATCAAAACTACTATCAATTGTGCCATCTTCATATACAATCTCTAAATATTTAAATGTTACTTCTGTAGGTAATGCGTCTGTAAATTCTACATCATTTAAATATATGTCTGATAAATTTTGTATAGTAAATGTGTATGCAAAATCTTCTCCTGCTGATATTGTTGTTCCAGTAGGAATATTGGCTGTTTGTGCAACATTAATTCCTGGTTTATTTATTGTAACTGATATATCATCAATGTTCTCTGTTTCTGTATTGTCAGCTTTTATATTACTTGTAATAGTTACCTCTTTTTTGTAAACTTCATTTGCTAGTTTTCCAACTTTTGTGTTTATAATTAAGGTTTTGCCTCTCTCTCCATCTACATCTCCGACTTTTACAGCTACTTTTCTGCCGCTTACTTTGACATTTGCTGTTGAAGTAATATCGTCTTCTTCAAATGTATCTTCATTAAATCTTGTTAATTTTATAGAGTCATACTCTAGCTCATCTGGCAATGTGATTGTAACAACTGTATTTTTTCTGCTATTATCAATACTTTCATCTTCAAGCTCATAATTATATTGAGACGATCTTAGTGCGATTTGGAAAGAATATGTTTCTCCTTCTTTGAGACTCTTATATTTTGAACCGATTTGTGTGTCGAAATATACTTTTTCAATTATATTTGATACAGTATTTGTTTCTACTGATATCCTATCACTATATCCAACTGTTGCTTTTAATTCAATTTTCTTTGTTTCATCACTTTGAGCTCTAAATTTAAGAGTCTTTTTTAACGTTGAATTAGCCGTAATTTTTCCTAAATTAATTTTTAATACTTCAGAATCAACATCATTATCTTCATATTGTTGCAATTCACTAATCAAATTTTCATATTTTGTTAGATCAATTACTTCATTTTCTGGTAAATTCAATAATTCCTCATATCTAGACTCATCATATTCTTCATCTTCTGGAACTTTATATGTATAGTCATCTCCATCTTGTGGAATAAAGCTTAATTCAGGTGGCAATTTTATTTCTACTGTTGTGTTTTCTGCATCTACTACACCAGTATTATTTATTGTTAATTCATATTCAAGTATTTCTCCAGATTTTACACTTGCACCTTCGCCTATTGTTGATGTTAGTTTTGCATCTAATTTAGCAATACTTCCTGTTGTTAAACCTATTTTTGTTGCTATTGCTTTATCTGTAATTGTTCCAGATGTTTTATTATTGTTGAAGAATACTCCATAATTTTCATATACTTCTTGATCATAATCTAAGTTTGCAGGTAATGTTGCTTTATATGTAAATGTGAATGTGTCTCCACCGTTCATTGCATAATCTTCATTTAACACTATCATGTAAGATTTTATTTTTGTATAATCTGTTACACTTGTTGTCCATCCATTTTGTGAATTAGATAGGTCTGTTGTTGCCTCCCCATTTTCTGAATAATATATTGTAACTTTTGAAGCATCTACTCCTGTTACTGTTATTCCAGATGCAAGTGGCATTGTAATATTTGAGCCTAAACTTAATGATGTGGATACATCTTTGTTATCTTTAAATGGTGTTCTTCCTAATACAACAACATGGTCTAGTGTGTTTTCATAATTGTTTATTACATTCATTGTGTATGTAACTTCTTTTTGTTCTGCTTTTGTTGGTATTAAGGCTTTTTGAGATTCTCCATTAATAACTTCTATTTTTTCATCTCCATTGTATCCTGTCATTGAGTTTGTTGTTACAACTCCTGAAGGAGCAATGTATTTAACGTCTGTTGCTACATTTGTTACTGTTGAATCTCCATTTGTTATTTCCGCTGTTATTTGTGTATTTGTTGTTGGTGTTAATGTATTTAATGTAATGTCTGTTGTTAATACAACTGTTGCACCCTTGGCAGCAACATTATTATATTTTGTTTGTGTTCCTTTTAATTTTAATTCTAGTGTTTTTGTACCGTCACCATTTTCATAAAACATTATAGAATCTTCATCAATTTCAAGCTCATCATCGAAGTATACATTCCAATCTTTCACATCTAAAGTTTCTATATTTGCTGGAAATTTTATTTTTATTGTTGGGGTTGTATACATTGTGTCATCTGCGCTGTCATTTTCTAGTGTAACTTTAATTTCTACATTTTCATTTTTTACTATTGTAGATAATCTATTGTTACTTGTTGTTATGCTTGCTTTTTGTGTTGGTTCTGTTAAATCAACATTTTTTGTACTTTCTGTACTAACAATATCTATATCAGAATTTTTTGCTGTTCCTGTTACTTGAGTTTTTATTTGTGTAAAACTTCTTAATTGGCTTGTACTGTATTCAATATTTTTAGCTAAAGCTTTTGTTATTTCGAATATAACATTTCCTTCTGCTTGTGGTTTTGATGTTTTTATTGTTATACTGTTTGTATTAAATGGTACTAAGTTTACTACTATTTTATTGTCTTTTACTTCTGTATCTTTGTTTATTGTTGCAAGTGTTGTTCCTGCTTCATTTAGAATAGTAATTTCACCATTTTCCCCAAACACTTTGTTAAATTCTTGTTTTGATATTGCTAGTGTTTTGTTGTAAGCATAATTTACTCCACCAACTGTTGTTGATTGTTCGCTTCCATTTGCAGTTACAAATTGGTCAACATCTTGTTTTAATACTATTGCATCTATTACATCTGCATATGAAACATGGGCTGTATACTGTGCCACATATTCTGTTTCCTTTTTATTTTCGTCTGCAGCATTTTTGTTATTATATATGTAACCTTTGCTTATGCTTTGTGTTGCATTAGATGTAAATTCTACTATATCTCCTATTTTTTTAGTTTGATCTTCGTATCCATCTACATGTGCACTTACTTTGTTTACTCCACTTTTTACATATAAGTTCATACTTGAGCTTGCATCATATGTAACTCTTGTAACTGAATCTTTTACAGCCTCATATACATCTGATGAATATATGTATGTTACTATAAATTCATCTGCTGTATTTTTAGCCCATTGGATTTTTCCATTTACAGCATTATTATTTACTGTAATTGTTATTTTTCCTGTTGTGCTATCATATGACCAGTTATTCTTAGAGAAGTTATCTCCGTTTGCATCTCCATTTGTTGCATTTGTAGAGTTTGCAACTACTGTAACTGTTTCTGGGTATTTATTATTAATTTTTGGAGCATTGACTTCTATGTTTGTATTCTTTATTGGCAACACACTGTTTTCAACATATGATGTAATTTTGCCTTGAGTGATTAGCTTGCTTACATTGTTTGCTGAATATGGAATGTATTTTGTAATTTCATAATCCAACTTAGCTTTTGCAGTTGATGCTGTCCAGCTTGTGTGAACTACTATATCTTTCTTAACTGCAACTTCTTCACCTTTAGCATTTACATATGTTCCAGTAAATTTTATTGTATTATCTCTGTCAAACATATCTTCACTTATTTCATCTTTTTTGTCTAATGCTATGTTTATTGTTTCTGTTACATTCTCGCCATTGTTTATTTGGTTAAAGCTTATTTTTTTGTTTTCTGCATCTACTGCTTGAATGCTATCAGATTCTTCTGTTTTTGCAATTTTAAAGTTTGTGTCTGAGAAGTCTACTACTGCATCTTTTATATATCCAGCCTTTTTTACGTTTAATGCAATATTTAATTTCGTATCCTCTGCATTAACATCTGCTGAAACAGTATGTTTTCCTCCATCATAATAAACATCAAACTCTACATTCTCATTTGTAGTTGATGTTCCTTGATTTTCTAATGCTTTTGCACTTAAAAAATTGTCTGCCGCATAGCTTACAACTGCTGCTGAATTGGCATACAATATTGTTGTAGTTAATAGCATCGCAATTACTTTAATTAATTTTTGTTGCATCTTTGCTCCTCCTTAAAAAATTCACTATAATTAATTATACTCTATTTTTGCTTATTTTTCAATGTTTTTTTAATCTTTTTTAAAGTTATGTAATCTTATTATTCATATTATATTATTGCATTTTTTCCCAGTTTTTTCAATGGATCTTTAAATTACGATAAAAAAGCAATTGAAACCCGCTTGCGGAAGGCATTACTAGCACATTTATTAAATTTTTATTACATTTTAATCATTTATTTTTTTATAATTATTTTTACTTCTAAAAGTAATTAATTTTTCCCGCTTATTTCAAGCTTTTTGCAGTTTGTACGTTTTTATGTTAATTTATTATTATTCCTACTATATATATTTCCCTAAGTTTTTCACTTGTTCGGCAAAAAAAATTCTAATTATCAAGTTTTTATCTTAATAATTAGAATTTTATTTATTCTATTTATGCTTTTTTAATACAACTATTGTTATAGTAATACCTGCTATTAATATGAATGCTACTGCACTTATTAATACATAGAATATTGGTGTGTTTCCAAATGGTGGTAATATTACAACATCTTGTGAGTCGTCTGCGTCTATTTCATATGGTTCTATTGTTGGGTCTTGGTTACCAACAATTGAATATGCCATCTTTCTTCCGACTGTATTCTTTGTTGTTACAAGCTCTACCATATTGTTGTAAGTTTTATCATCATCTGTGTTATCTTGTGTAATCATCTGAGTTAATATTAATTGAACTCCGCTTACACTTTGTGATGCATTTACTGTTTCTAATGCGTTCATTGGGTTCTCCTTGAATTCCTTTGCAATATTATCTTTTGCTTTCGAATTGTCTGCAATTAATGGAATTAAGTCTTTCGATATAGCTTCTGTTACAATTATGTGGTCTTTGGTGTATTTTTTTACACCACTTTCATATTTTTTATTTACCAAACTACCTAATACATTATCTTTGTCAATTACTTGCCACTCTCGATTCAACTCACTACTGAATTGTAAATTGTTTCTAGTTGCCGTATTATCATCTCTATCATCCCATTCGTGAACTTGTGTTCCAACGTAGTCAATTAACTTTCTTGGATTTGTCTTTACTATTGTACTTGTGTCTCCTACTTTCCCTGTGTAGTAGAATTGGTCTTCTTTATAGTCTACTTCGCCAACATTTGCAACTGTTATTGCATATGTTATTTGAAGTGTTGCACCATGCATAAGTTCTTGGTCCATTGTAAGCTGTACTTTTCCTTTGCTTGCTGCTTTACTTCTTACAATAGGATTCAACATTAGATAATTTTTATAGTTTTTGTTTGTACTATAAACATTTTTTGTGTCTTGTCCGTGAGCTGTGTGATCCATCCATAATACGTTTGTTGCTTTTTCAACTGCATCAAATAGCACACTGTTATTAGCTAAAGTCATTTTTACATTTGTTACTTGCTTTGTAACTTTTAATTGTGCTTTTGGTCTTTCAACTAATCCAAAGTCTAATTTTTCAAGTACATAGTGTCCACCTTGTTCATCATCATTTGAACTTCCTATATTTCCTTTTCCTGTAGAGCTTGTACCAGATTCTTCCCTATTATATTCGTATTTCATGTCTATAATACCAGTTTCTGCTACCATATACGTATTCTTAATAAATGTATCTAAATTCTCTCTTGCCTTGCTTTCGCTTGATGGCAAATGCTCATATGATGCTAGAATCTCTGCTAGCTCATTTGTTACATCTCCATTAGAATATTTCTCTACTATTTCTCTTGTATGGTCAATACTTTTTAAGTTTTGTGGATTTTTAGCTACTTTTAGTCTCCAATTTCCTATACTTTCTATTATGCTTGCAAGATTACTATAATCCATATCTTTCATTATATCTTTTGCATCTGATTGATTCTTTCCATCAGCTTCTTCAAAATTATATTTATATGAGCCTGATGTGTTGTTTCTATATGCTCCAACACCATTAAACAATTCAGATTCTACTTGATATGATGTAGATTTGTAATCATTACCATTATAAGATTTTTGATTTATTGTTGTTTCTCCATTATATCCCAGTTTTTGTGTTACAGGGTTTGATATAATTTCTCCTGTTTTATAATCAACAGCTTTTTCAGATAACACAGTTTCGTCTGTTGAACCATATATGAATCTCACAATGTATTCCCCTGGGATTAATCCTTGGAATAAATACTCTCCAGTTCCAATTCCTTGTGACGTTAAGTCTGAGAATGTTACATTTCCTCTTCTTGGTATTACCGTCGACAGAGTCTGGCTAGTATCTCCAGTTTTTACTTCTTTCCAGATATATTCATACCTTGTTCCATCTACGCCATCTCCATTAGATTTTTCCTTTAGCTCTACAAGTTGTACTCTTACTCCATTTATTCCGGTTTCCCCATCATCGCGTTTTCCATTTCCAACCATTGCATTATTTACTTCTTCTGTTCTCTTGTCTTCCCAAACAGTACCTTTTATTGTTCTAACATTTTGACGGTTTAACGTAATTTTAATGTTTGGAGCTTTATCTGTATCATCTTCAAATTTAGAAGTATCGATTTCACGTAAGTTACCTGGTGTTGAATCTGTATCTGGAATACCTGCAATATCTCCTCTTACAAACTCTGCCATAGCTTGTGTATTTCCAAAGTTTGGAGCAACTGCTTTTATTCCATAATAAGATTTATAACCATTTATTTCTGCAACATTTTCTTTACCTGAATCATTATCTAGAAGTATGTTTCTATTTGCATCTTTCTTAACTTCAAATGTTACATAGAAATATATGTCTTTATTCTTATCTGGATCTGATAATGGGAAACAGCCTGCTGTTGCCACATCATCTTTTGCACTACTATATATATTTGAACCTGTTACATATATTGTATTATATCCATCCATTTTCTTCATTGTTGATTCTGAATATCTACTCTTTTCATTTAATGTTATGCTTCCTATACTTTTTCCGTCCTTATCTCCTAAATATGAGCGTTCTGGAACTGGTGTAAAATCAGGATCATAATAATCTACAACTTCTGTTACAGCAGTCGCAATTCCATATGAACTATTACGTATAGTAAACCTATATGTTATAAATACCTTTAATTCAGAATCTTGTGATAATCCAAGTAAATTCGACGCAATTCCTAAATTACTATAATCATCCACTTTATACGAATAGTCTTCTCTATAAATTTCTCTTGTATAGTTTTGATTATAATATCCATTATTTCTGCCTTTTATATCCCAACAACCTTCATAAATTACGCTGTTTCTCTTGTCATATGTATATTCTTCCACTTCTCCATTAATTTCTAGTGTTGCTTTGTATACATCTTTTCTTAATGCTAAATCTACAATTTCTCTTTCAACAAGACCTTGATTTACATGTCTCATAACATCTGGATCCGCATATAATGTTTTTACGTCCTTACTTTCTATTAGGTCTAATACTTGAGATGTTTCTAGTAAACTATGTTTTTTGTCATCATTTACGAATACATCAATGTTTGGATATAAATCCATCTTTTTTGTTCCATTACATGTATATGAATCCATCATGCTCTCGTTTACATATGTGTCTGTAGATTCTCTTGTTCCATCTTCGCTTACTTCTCCTACTATGTTGCCAAAATCATCTATTAAGCCTTGTTCTTTTAATTCTGCTCTTGTATGCATCTCGGCAGCCGGTTCTAGTAAGTTCTCTGGTGCCGAACCAATATCTCTAAACTTAGCATTAAATATATTTCTTTCATCCGCGACATCCATTCCTTTAGAATTGTTGTCCCAATTTTCATCATCTCTGTTAGCATTATATTTTGTTGGTTCATAATATTGTCCATTATATGTGAATTTTACGTAATAATTGTACATAGAATTCAAACCATAAAATTCATAATATCCATTCTCATCTGTTGTTGTTGCTGCTACAAATCTTCCTTTTTCAGTAAACGTTGAAGAACTTGTTCCACCAGTACTTCCTCCTGTTGTGCTTTCAGTAGAACCGGTAGTAGAATCTGTCTTTCCTTCTTTGCTCTTTTCATATAATATTTTTTCTAATAACCATTGAGCAAGTTTTCTTGCGTCTGAATTTCTATTTTCTTTTGTTGTTCCACCTAGTACAACTATTGCATATTCTTCATTTTCATATACAAATGAAGCAATTACACAGTAGCCAGAAACCCTAATTTGACCTGTTTTTGTTCCTTCTATTCCTGGTGTTGTCTTTAATGGGTTTGTACTGTAAAGTGATCTTTGGAAACTTGCACCATTTCTTGTAATTGTTATAGATGTTGATTGATTTTCTCCTTCTTTAAAGTACTCTGCAAATATTGGGTTATCCATTGCAGCATCTAGTATTTTAGCCAAGTCCTTAGCAGAAGATTTATCTTCTGCTTTTACACCAAATGGAGTAACGAAGTGACTAGAAGTTGCGCCTAATGAACGTACTTTTTCATTCATTAAATTTACGAAAGCTTGGCTACCTCCAGGCATATAGTCTGCAAGCGCTTGCGCCGCATCACAACCTGAATATACAAGTACTGCTCTTAACAAGTCTCTTACTGTAACTTTGTCTCCAGCCTCAAGTCCTACTATTTGTAATTTTGGACTCCAAGTACTTTTTCTTAGATTTTCACCTGCAGCAGTTCTATTAACTGTTACTACATCGTCTAGGTTCATTCGTTCTGCGACAACTAATGCTGTTACTATTTTAGTAATAGATGCAACTGAACATTGTGTTGTGCTTCCTCTTTCTAAAAGAGCTTCTCCAGTATTTCTATTATATACTAGAAATCTTGGAGCAGTTATTGTTGGTGTTTGAGGTTCATCTGGATTTGTTGGTGTTGGTAATGTTGGCTTTGGTTTTGTGCTTGTGGTTGGCTTTTTTGATACCTCGTATAACGAAACTTTTACATTTGACATCGGAGTATCCCCTTCACCATTTTTACCATCATATTGGTTTTCTTTTCCTACACTTCCATCTACCCATACTTTACCTGAAATCTTCATAGTTAAATCAATTACTGATGTATCTGTATTTATACCAGGATTTTTTGGAGGAGTTATATTATCTTTATGTTGTTCTATATGATATACATCATACTCACGTTTTCCTTCCAAAGTGACTGTCAATTTCTGAGATTTTATCTCATCTACAGGTTCTCTTGTCATCATTACAAATGGTTGTGCAATATCATATGTTCTATCTCTATAGTGGTTTGAATCTATAGTGAAATTTTTCCATCCATAGCTAGTTACCCATTTCCAAGATACTACAACTGGAATTCCAAAAACATATATGATTTTTTTGGGCACACGCACCTTGTATGAATATGTAATTGTAGCATGTGCAGTTCCATATGCCAGTCTTAGACGTTTTTTTCTATGGTCTGCATTATAATCTCTACTACTTGCAACAAATCCAATATATTGATATACATTAGCTTTTGTGTCAAGCTCGTTATACTCAATTTTCGAACTTTTAATGTGTTCTACATCTGCATACAATCCAACTTTTGTCGGATATGCTGTCTCAGAAGCAGAAAATTTTATATAAAATTGGCTTCCAGATGCAGGATATTCCTTTTTTAATCCATTTGAGCCAGATACCTTTTGCCCTATAAATTCTATTTCAAAGTCATCATTATTTTCATCATATATTAATGTTTTTGATGATGCTCCTTTATCTTCGTTTATCTTTAAATATATTGATTTTAAATATGATATATCTTCGTAATACGGATAATTTATTGTTATTGGTCCAACTATATAATTATTCGTATTTCTATTTGTAATTATCTGCGTTTGCGACATATCTATTTTAGCTTGAAAATTTGTAAGATCCTTGTTTACAAATGTTTGATAACTTTTAGCTCTTTCAAATAAAGTTAGACCATTTTGTGTTTCATGAGCCTTGCTTATTCCATCGAAATCAACAGCCTCCCAATATGCAGTTTGAATATCTGCTAAATTGTATCTTTCTCTTATTGAATTTGTTGCTCCACTATAAGCATTCTCCATAGCAGTAAGAATATATGCAACATTTGCACTTTTACTGTTAGTAAAGTTATTGGCAGTTTTTGTATTCCCCTTTTGCTTGTATCCATCCTCTGCCCTGTCTTCAGTTTCCATTATTACTGCTTTTGGTCCGTCTATTTTGTCACCAAGCCATAAACTAACTTCCCATGCCTTCATGTTTGTGGATTTATCATCTGTGGTATATGTCTTATCCCAATTTGACAGTCCTTTAAATATTTTTGTTGCTATTTTTAATGCAGACATTTCAGCTCTTGTATAGTTATAACTTGTTTCACCATCTCCGTATTCAGCATTAGCTTTGGTTACAACGATAGGCTTGCTCGTATCAATGTCATAAATGTCATTATAATATGTTGGCCCTTGTATTTGTTTATAACCAATGCTTGTTGGTATTGTAGCTATGTATTTCCAATCTTTGGTCATTAATCCTTCTAAGAATTTATTCATATTATCAAATATTTCTCTACCAATTTCATCACATAACTTTGTCATGAGCAATTTATATGAACTATAATTTGTATAATCAATACCAAATATTGCCCCTACACCTTCATTTGCATAATGCAATGCGGGATCATATTTACCATATCTAATTGCAGAACCAGAGTCTGCACAGTATACAGTACCAGCACTTACGTCTGTGCTCCATGGCGTATACGGGAACTCTGTGTCTGCATCACCAGAAAATGTTTTTTCCTTTAATATTTGTGGTAACAATCCTCCTTTTGGTGAGTATTGCCCTTTTTGTGGCATACCACTTGTTTCGTCTCCTTGCCAAGTTCCATAAGCTAATACTGTATTGTGGGCAAAGAATAAACTAATTATCCAAATAAAGCCTGTTATTATAAGCATTTTATTCAATTTTTTTAAATATTTACTTATCACTTATTCTTTCCCCTTTCTCTATCTTAAAACTTTTTTTCTTATTACATATACACCAGTTCCAATTATAGCTATTATACATATAGTTAAAGTTGTATATATTGCTACTTCACCAGTTTTTATTCCCACCAACACATTAGCATTAGAATAATCATCTTCTTCTAGCACTCTATTCCCTGGTGTTGAATCAATGTCAGTCATTCCATAATTATTAGAAGCTTCATATATTTCTGCAGTATTGCTAAACATTCCAAAACCTTCGCTATTAATATTTTTAGTTAATACCACAGTCAGTTTTTTTGTTTCTCCTGGTTTTATTATTTCGTTTGCAAGGCTTACATTGTATATTGCACCATCTCCGCCTTCATACCAATCTTTATTTAGCTCTGAACTGAACTTAAACTCTTTAGGTATATAGTCAACTATTTTCTTTGCATATCCCTCTATTGCTCCTTCATTTGTTACTTTTATTTCGTATTCTATTATCATAGATGATTGATTCACATATTTAGATTCAAAATCAATTTTTGCAAAATTATTTTCATATTGATGTTCTTCCACTCTTTTGCCATTATTTGTCGTAATTTTCTTAACTATTTTATCCAATTTTAAATCAAATTTTGCTTTTTCTATTAAACCAAAATCTATATTATATATATTTTCTTCTTTTACTAATATATTTTCTGTAACACCCGCAATTCTAGATTTTCCTTCATATACAACAGTCTTATCTATTGCATCCGAGTTCTTAGATTCGTCAATTCCATCTTTTCTATATATTGTTGCACTGTATTTTGAAGATTCATATAAAAATACTATTGTATAGTTTCCTTTATATATATCACTAAAAATATAAGTACCATCGTTTCCACTCCATACAACACAGACTTCGTTTTTTGAATTTGTTACAATATTTCCATTTTCATCTAACAATAATACTGGTACATTCTGAACCTTTGGCTCATAATCATCCTTTATTCCGTTTTTATTAGAATCTATCCACACAGTTCCAATTATTTTCTTTGTTGTTTTTGTATCGTCTTCTCCAGGGTTTGGTTTTATGTTATTCTTATCAAACATTTTTATTAAATGTGTTATAATATTAGTTTCTAATTTTCCAATTTTTTCTTGTTCTATAGTCGCTTTATTGCTTATTACTGTATCTTTGCTTAATGATTTTGCAACAACTTCAATATTAATTATTACTTGTTCTTCTCCTTTTAGCGTAAATGACTTCTGTATTGTACCATTATCGTTTACTTGTACATCTGAATCAGTTGTACCATCTGAATATATAATTTCCAATCTTTTAAATTGTACTTCTTCTGGTAATTTATCAGAAAACATATTTGATTCTAGTGTTATTGCTGATTGATTAACTATTGTAAATATATATTTAAAGTTTTCAGCAGCTGTTATTTCTGCTTTTTCTGGTATATTGCAACTTTGTGTAATCTTTATTCCTGGTTTATTAATTTCAATCGATATATCTGAAATTTTTTCTTTTTCAACATCAGCAGCCATTACATTTCCACTTACTGTTATTTCTTTTTTATATTTTTCTCCGTCAAAATTTTTTATCAAAAATTTAATATTTAATTGTATAGGCTCATTTGAATTTATATCACCCAAATTAATACTTACTATATTATTCTTTTGACTTATATTTTCTTTTGATAATTTATTACCACTTTTATCAGTAATATCATTTATTTCTAATTCATCTGGAATTGTTAATTCCAATTTACCATTTTTTACTGTTTTGTAATAATCATTCAAAGATATTGCTACAATGTATTGAAAAGTTTTTCCCACTTCATATATATCTTCATCATTTAAGCAATCTACAAATGTTGTAAAGTGTACTCTTTTTATGTAATTTGTTACTTTATTTGATTTTACACTTTCATTTTTGTTAAACTTAATTGTTGCCTCAATCTCTACTTTTCCATCATTTATTATCAGTTCTGAACTAAGTGTTGAAAAAGTTATCTTTTTTGCAAATTCTGAATTTGCCTTAATCTTCCCAATATCAATTATCAAAACATTTTTTGTTTCTGTAATGTTTTCATCAAATTCGATCCCCTCTGCTTCCATCTCTTTTATCATTTTTTCATACTCTTCTATTTGTTTCTTTTGTTCTTCCATAGCTTCTCTATATTGTCTCAAATTTTCTTTTTGTTCTTGTTTTTGCTCTTCTGTTAAATCTGGATTATTATCTATATCTTCTTCTTTAAGTTCTGGCTCTTCAAGTATTTCAAACTTTTGACGAGGCATTATTGTTTTTATTCTATATGAATCTCCTTCTTGAGGAATAAATTCTACGTTTTCTGGAATATTTATATTTATAGTTGCATCTTCAGCATCTATCGTTCCAAAATTTTTTATAGATATAGTATAATCTAGACTTTCCCCTGCTTTTATTTCTTTTCCATCATCTAATTTTGGTATTATTTTAGCTTCCAATGTAGCCATTTTGCCTGTATTTATGCCTATTTTAGTAGCAAAAGCCTTATCATCAATTATCACAGTTTCTTTATTGTTTTTAAAATATACTCCATATGTTTCATATGCTGTATTATTGTAATCTAAATTTGCCGGTACTGTTGCAGTATAAGTAAATTTAAATGTATCACCCATTTCCATTGAGTAATCCTTTAATACAATCATATATGATTTTATAGTAGCATAGTCTGTTATTTCTTTCTTCCATAAATTATTAGCATTTGTTAAATCTGTTGTAGCATCACCATTTGTAGAATAATATATTTGAACATTTTCTTCAGGAATACCAGTTATTGTGATTTTTGATGATAACGGAATATCTATTGTTGTACCCATATTTAGCATAGTTGCAATATCCTTATTGTCTTTAAACATCGTTCTTCCTAATACAACCACTTCTTCTAAAGAGTTTTCATAATTATTTATAACATTCATTTCAAATGTTAATTCTTTTTCACTAGATTTAGCTGATATTAATGCCTCTTTTGGTTCTCCATTTATAACTTCTAGCTTTTCATCTCCATTGTAGCCTTTCATACCATTTGTTGTAACTAGTCCTGTTGGGGCTATAAGTTTTAAATTTGTATTATTGCTCGCCTCTGTTTTATTTTCATCGTCATTTTCAGTAAAAACATCTATTTGTGCGTTTGTAGTTGGTGTCAATTTGTTTAATGTTATATCTGTTGTTATTACAACTGTGGCTCCCTGTGCTGATGGATTATTATATCTTGTTTGACTTCCATGTAATGCAGTCTCAATAACTTTTGTTCCATCTTCATTTGTATGTACACTAATATTTTCTAATTTTAATTCTTCGTCAAAAAATATTCTTGCACTTTTTATATTTATTTCTTCTATACCTTGTGGCAAATTAACTTTTATTTTTGGGTTAGTATACATTAAATCATCTGCCCCATCATTTTCCAAAGTTATTTTTAGTTCGATATTATCATTTTTCTCAACAGTTGATAATCTATCATTATTTGTTGTTATGTTTACCTTTTGTGTAGGCTCTTTTAACTGTGTTATATTATCTATGCTTTGATTTACTATATTTATATCCGAATTCTTAGCAACAACATTTAATGAAGATTTTAAGTTTGTAAATTCTTTAATTTCTTCTATGCTATAATCATTATCTTTTTCTATTGCTTTTGTAATTTCAAAATTTAAGCTTCCTTCAGTCTGTGGTTTTGATGTTTCCAATACAATGTTTTCAGTTCTAAATGATGCTAAGTCAATTTTAATTTCATTTTGTTCTGCTTTTGTATCTTTATCAATTGTACTTAAAAGTGTTCCATCTTTAGATTGAATTTCAATCTTACCATCTGCTCCCAATACATTATCAAATTCTTGTTTTGATATTTTTAATTCTTTGTTATAAGTGTTTGCTTTATATTCTTGTTCTTTACTCGTTGTAAACTTATCATCGTTTTGCGAAATTGTAAAAGAATCTATTAAATTTGAATATGCAATGTTTAATGTGTATCTATTTGCGATGTCTGTTTCTCTTTTATTTTCCTCAGCAGTAACTTTGTTGTTATACATGTAACCTTTATATATGTCCTCATTTGTTGGATTTTCAATTATAACTTCTGCAATTTCTCCTAGTTTTTCTTTTTGTTCTTTTTCAACTGTTGCCTTGGCTTTTACTGTAATATCTTTATTGCTATATAATGCAAGTTCAGAATCTAGTTGGTAATTTAATTTTATCGATTTGTCTTTTATGTTTTCATAAACTTTGGCTGAATAAATATATGTAACTATATATGCTTGTGGTTTATTCTTTTGCCATTTTATCTTACCATTCTCTACCTCATTCTTGTCCTCTATTGTTAATTTACCAGTATTTTCATCATAAGTAACACCATTTTTATTAATTTCTTCTGTTGTTTCTTCTGTAGAATTTATTACCGTAACTTTTTCTGGGTATTCTCCTGCAATTTGTGGAGTATTAATATTAATTTTTGTATTTTTTACAGGCAATACATCATCTTTTACATTTGATGTTATTTTTCCCTGAACAATTAAATTGCTTTCATTTTCTGTTACATATGGAATATATTTTGTTACTTCATAATTTAAATTTGCTTCTATATTTTTTGCTATCCACTCTGTGTGAATAACTATTTCTTGTTCAACTTTAATTTCTTTCAAGTTTGTATTAACGAATGTACATGTAAGTTTTATGTGATTATCCTTGTTAAAATTATCTTCGCTTACTTCTTCTTTATTTATTGGGGTAATTATTATTTGTTCAGCAATTTTCTCTTTGCTGGTCATTTGACCAAAGGTTATCTTTTTATTTTCTGCGTCAAAGTTTTGCACTTTATCAGATTTATTTACTTGAGATATTTCAAAATTTGTATTCGATAAGTCTATTGTTGCCTCTTTTATATACCCATCTTTTTTCAAAGATAGTGCAATATTTATTTTTTCATCGTTTTTATTCTGGTCTATTATTGCGCCATGCTTGCCATTTTCATATTGCACATCAAAATTTACACTACCATCTTTTGATGTAGTGTTTTGGCTTTCCAATTCATTTTCACTTAAAAATAATTCCGCAGAATAGCTTACCACCGGCCATGAAATTGAACCCAAGATAATTACAACTAACATTACGGCTATAAACTTAGATAATCTTACTTGCATTTTGCTCCCCCTATTTTCCCTGAATTATTTATAT
>ULTB01012204.1_pt1 | contig 53706 bp, 45 predicted proteins | sample 1957251 | NCBI WGS metagenome assembly ULTB01 (sample SAMEA4835724, study PRJEB28245) | human gut metagenome | biome: gut microbiome; material: fecal sample | place: Denmark | collected 2008
ACTTTTTTCTCCCCTCTTCTCAACCTCGCCGTGTGTTTCCTGCTGTTTCATTATATATAGTTGTTGCGGTGCGAGGTCACACAATATATGTAAACATTGATTTTAAGGCATGATCAAAATTTGCAAAAAGGCGATAAAACAAAAAAGCCCGCCGACAAACGGCGGGTGAAAAAATTCTTTTTCGGTTCGTTTTTATATTACCACATTTTGAGTAAAAAGTCAAGTCTTGTTATCATTTTGGAAATATGGTATTAGGTATACAGGGCTTTTACAAGCCTACCAAAACGAACGACAGGAGGAAATAAAATGGATAAGAATGAAAACATGACGGCGCTGATGAGTGCGTTTGCGCGAGCATATCACACGGAGCACAACGAGATAACTATGTACTCCGACCCGCTGGCCCACAGAATTCTCGGCGAAGAGGATTACACGGCAATAGCCCGAAACATTGTCGGCGGCATCAAATTCTTTGAGCCGAATTTCAGCGGCACAGATGACGAGGCACTCCGTGCGGCAGTCGAAAAACGCCTTGCCCCCGGAGTGACCGCGAGGAGCTTCTTTGCGGAGCGCGCGCTCAGGACGGAGGTATCTTTGAGAACAAAACAATACATTATACTCGGCGCGGGGCCTGATTCCTTCGCCTATCGCCGACCCGAATGGGCAAAAGATCTTGAAATATTCGAGGTCGACATGCCGAAAATGATCGACTCAAAGCTCAAGCGGCTGAAACAAGCAGGGCTTTCGGACGAAAAAACGCATTATATTGCAGCCGACCTTGCGGAGAAGGATTGGATATCTCACCTGCTCTGTGAGCCGTCATTCTCGGCGGAGAAGGTCAGCTTCGTCAGCGCATTGGGACTGAGTTTTTACTTTGATAAGGAGGATTTCTTTGCCCTGATATCGACTCTTGCGGAGCATTTGCCGCACGGCAGCGCACTTGTCTTTGACTACGCAGCGGCCGACAGCGAATATCACATCGAAAAAGCCGCCCTCGCCGCGGCAGCGGGAGAGCGGATGAGCAGAGCCTATACAATTGAAGAATTGGAGCTGGGCGTGCCGCAAAGGGGCTTTAGAATCTATGAAAACATCGGGGCATATGAGATAAACACCGAATGTTTCAAGGAATTCAAGAGCCTCCACGGCTTCGCCGCACCCGAGGGTATCGGGTATTGCCTCTGCGTCAAGAAGTGAAGCTCACTCTATCGAATGAAAGTGTAAAGATTCGGTCAAAATTCAAAAAACCGACGGAGATCCGCCGGTCAGAATTATCAATCAACATAGTATCCGCAGATAAATCTGCCGAAATCCATGTAATCGTCTATACTATTATATATAACGGGTTCGGTCTTTTTGTTGGAGCGGTTATACACCTTGAGACCCTCGGGCGTATTCTCGACGCAGACAGTGTGAAGCCCTTTGAATACAGTGGTATCGTTCCAAAAAGAGAGTATGCCGTATCTCTTGCCCGCAAAAACTTTGCGGAACATATAATAATCCTTAATCATATGTACGGGCAGCCCGTTTGAGTTGAAGTAGCGCTTCAACGCATACGGGTGAGTGCCGAAAACACCGAAAACAAGGCAGCCGTAGGGATATATCTCCCTTGCAATATCGCAAAGCGGCCTCGGCGTGCCGAGCAGCAGGCGCAGATTATAAACGGCGATTATCTCGCAGCCGTTATATGACATTGGGAAAAGCCCGTAGCGGCACACGCTCACGCTGCCCGTCCCCTGCCCATTTATCGGCTCGCTGCCGAGGTCGATATCACGGTTTGATCTGTAGTTGAATCTCTCTATCATGCTGTCAGCTCCTGAATTTTTCTTTTATACTCTCTATCACTTCAACTATTTTGAAGCGTATCTCATATTTTGAGCCGCCCTCGATAAGCTCCGCGCCGTCCCTGCCGAGCACGGCGTCTATATCGGTCTTTTCGCTTGCGGCGGGCAGGCAGAGCGGCGGGAACATCACGCACCACCAATTATGGCCCTTTCCGCTGCCGAGCACCACCTTGACGGCGGTGTAACGCCCCGCAGGCAGAGTGAAGCCCTCGTATGACCTTGTTGTGAAATATTCGTTGACAAGGCGGATATCCGCCCCGTAGTCAAAGCCATTGTCACGCAGGACCTTCTCGGCGACCGCCTTTAATTTGTCGGCGTTTGCGTTCAGGCAATCTGCCGCGCCCCGTGCCGTGACCTCGCCCGAGAAAAGCTCGTTGCCGCTGCCGAGCAGTGCGTCTCGCACGAGCAATTTGACCGCCTGATCGGCTTCGCTGTCGGAATTTGCGAGCACATGCAGGCGCACGACCTCGCCGCGAACCTTTTCGCATTCCCTGCCGAAACCGACAGCGGATATTGCAAAGGCGAAAACGAGCGCAAGGGCGACCGAAATCTCAATCATACTGCGTTTTTTCATAAAACAAACCGTCCTTTTCATCTGATAAGAGCATTTTGGGACGGTTTTGTCTGTTTTATTCCGTTTGCATGGCTTCAAGGCCGCCGATCTCGTCTCTGGCCTTAAAAACATAGCCGTTTTGGCTGAGAATATCAATGTGCGAGAGCGCTTCGCCGGTGCCGAGGGCGACGCAATTGAGAGGATCCTTGGCTACGAACGTCTTGACGCCTGTTTTCTCCCGAAGCATTTTATCTATCCCGTGCAGCAGCGCGCCGCCGCCTGTGAGGTAAATGCCCGAATCGGCAATATCCGCCGAAAGCTCGGGCGGGGTAAGCTCCAGCACCGAACGCACCGTTTCGCTGATGCTCTCAAGCTGAGGGCGCATGGCGAGATAGACCTCGGTGGAGCTGACGTCTATGCTCACGGGCATACTCGTGATGAAATGCTTGCCCTTGACCGTCAGACCCAGCTCGGCGCTCCTGAGATATGAGCAGCCTATCTGCTTTTTAATGAATTCCGCCGTTCTTTCGCCGATTATCATGTCACGCTCGCGGCGTATCTGGCGCATTATCGCTTCGTCAAAGGCGTTGCCCGCGACCTTGACGGAATCCGACACTGAGATACAGCCCATGGTGATGACCGCCACATCCGTTGTGCCGCCGCCGATATCGACGACCATTGCCCCCTTCGGGCGGTCGCTCTTTAGCCCCGCTCCGAGCGCTGCGGCAAGCGGCTCCTCGATAAGGCAAGCCTTGGCAGCGCCCGCCGCCGTTATGAGGTCAAGAATAGTGCGTTTCTCGAGATTTGTGACCATTGACGGCACACAGACGACGACATTCGGCTTAAATATCATGTTCTTACATATCTTTGAAAGGAAAAATCTCAGAATATGCTTCGTCGCGGTGAAGTCGGAGACAACGCCGTGGCGCATGGGCTTGACGATGCGGATATTATCGGGGGTCCGTCCTATCATTTCGTAGGCTTTTTTTCCTACGGCTATCAGATGGCCGCTGTTGGTATCGTAAGCGGCGACCGACGGCTCGGAGAGGACTATCCCCTTGCCTTCGATATATATGACTATCGAGGTAGTTCCGAGGTCAATTCCGATATTTGTACCGAGCACGTTATCACCGCCTTTCATTTATTTTTTCTTCTTTTTATTCATCTTCGGCAACGCGAGGGCGATGCAGCGGATCTCTCTTGCGCCGCAGAGCCACAGCATCTTGGCGCATTCGTTCATCGTCTCTCCCGAGGTAGATATATCGTCGCAAAGCAGGACGCATTTATCCTTGATGAGCTGCGGCTGAGGGATATCAAAGACGCCCGTCAGGTTACCTTTTCTGAGGTAATAGCTCAGCCCGTGCTGCTTCTCCGTCTCATATATTTTAACTATCGCGCCGGGTTTATACGGCACGCCCGTTTCGTCGGCGAGCCTTTGGGCAAGTAAGGCGCATTGATCGTAGCCCCTGTCGCGCAGGCTTCTTTTTGTCATCGGCACGCTGACGATCATATCAAAGTCGACCGCCGGGTATCTCTCGACAACCGAGTGCGCCATCTCCGAGCCGAAAGCCTCGGCTCTGCGGGGATCGCGCCTGAACTTGAAAGCGTGCAGCCCACAGCGAACGCAGCCCTCGTAATAAAACGGGGCGATAAGGCTGTCATAGTATGCGGCCGAGCCTCGGCAGGCGCAGTATTCGCTCCCCCGTCCGCAGCGCAGGCAGACATCGCCTTTTATCCTCGGCAGCTCCGCTTCGCATTTGCGGCAGGAGCCGCGTTCGGGCGCAACGGGCTTGCCGCAATAGGCGCACCTCCTCGGGAAAAGGGCGAGCAGCGGGCGTTCAAACAGCTTCATCGAGCGTCATCACCCAACATTATAAAATCTTTCAGCGCCGAATAGCGCTTGGCCTTGCTGTTATTATCGACCATACGCTCTATGCTCTGCCGTGTGCCGACGAGTATCATCAGCCGCCTTGCCCTTGTCACGGCGGTATAGAGCAGATTTCGGTATGAAAGCTGACCGACCACGGAGGTAACGGGCATTATCACGGCGGGGAATTCGTTGCCCTGGCTCTTATGAACCGTTATCGCATAGGCGTGCTCCAGCTCGGCGGCGCTCTCAAACGGATACTCCGCCGTGCGGTCGTCAAAGCGGACATAGAGCAGGTGCGAGCTTTCGTCTATCTTCTCAAGCATGCCAATATCTCCGTTAAAAACTCCCATGCCCTCTTTTTCGGAGCTTGTCCACAATATATTATAATTGTTTTTAGTCTGCATCAGCTTATCGCCGACTCTCAAAGTGCGCTGACCGAAGGCGTGCTCTTTCTTATGCCGTGCGGGCGGGTTGATGCTCGCCTGGAGGAGCTTGTTGAGATTCACCGTGCCCTCTTCGCCCTTCTTTGAGGGGCAGAGCACCTGGATATCCTCGGTCGGCGAATATTTATATGCTTTCGGGAGCCTTGCGGCGCAAAGCTCAACAACGGTCTTTGCCGTCGCCGCCTGCGTTCGCCGCTCCATGAAGAAAAAGTCCTTGTCGGTGCGCCCGAGCTCGGGCATCTCGCCGTCAACAATACGGTGGGCGTTGGTGATTATCAGACTCTCCATCGCCTGACGGAAAACCTCTTTAAGCTCTATCACGGGCAGCGCCTTTGAATTTATCATATCCTGCAGCACGTTGCCCGCGCCAACAGGCGGGAGCTGATCGGAGTCGCCGACCATGACAAGTCGGCAGCCTATAGGCAAAGCGTCCAGAAGGCTTGAGAACAGCGTGATATCCACCATCGAGAGCTCGTCGATTATGACCGCGCTCGCGCTGAGAGGGTTGCGCCTGTTGCGCTGAAACATCGGCCTGTCGTTGCGATCCCACTCGACCTCGAGCAGGCGGTGGATAGTCTGAGCCTCGCGGCCGGTAAGCTCGCTCATTCGCTTGGCGGCTCTGCCCGTCGGCGCAGCCAGCGCCACGTCAAGCCCCATACCCTCAAAGACCTTGAGTATACCCCTGAGAGTGGTGGTCTTGCCCGTACCGGGGCCGCCCGTGAGGATAAGTATTCCTTTCTCAACGGCGAGCTTTATCGCCTTTTTTTGCAATTCGTTGTAGCAAACGCCGCTGATAAGCTCGGCATTTGTTATCTGCTCGTCTATCCTCGGGTCACCGCCCGTCGCAAACCGCTTCATAAAGAGTATCATCTCCGCGGCGTTGCGCTCGGCCTTATACATCTCGGGCAGGAATATATATTCCCTGCCGCCGACATTGTGCGACACAAGAAATTTGCCGTCAACGAGCTTATCTATCCTGATATCTATTTCGTCGCGGGAGCACCCGAGCAGGTCGAGGCACGGAGCAAAGAGCTTCTCCCTCGGCAGGCAGGTGTGGCCGTTCATGTTGCAGTTGTGGCGCACGACATAGATTATGCCCGCGTCAATACGGTATTCGGGCGCGGGCGGGCTTGGCAGCTTTGAGGCTATCTCGCTCGCCTTCTCAAACGGCACGCCTATCTCGCTGCCACAGAGTGTGTATGGATTGCGCTCTATCGTCTCGACCGAACGGGCGCCGAATACCCTGTAGGCTTTAAGGCATTCCGAAGCGGTCATGCCGTATTTCTCAAGGGCTATAAGCGCCTCGCGCTCGGCGGCGTTCTTGACGAATTCGCGGGATATCTCCTTGGCTCTGTCCTTGGATATGCCCTTTATCTCGGCAAGGCGGTCAGGGAAATGCTCGATAATATAGAAGGTCTCCTCGCCGAAGCGCTCGACTATCTTCTGAGCCGTTTTCTCCTTGACGCCCTTTATCATTCCCGACGAAAGATAAGAGAGCATCTCGCCCGCCGTCTCGGGGATCTCCCTGCGGCAGGATTCTATCTTGAACTGCTTGCCGAAAGTCGGGTGGACCATCCAGCGGCCGATGAGAGTCACCTTCTCGCCGCAATAGAGAGTGCCCGCGCCGCCGGCGGCAGTATAAAGCTCACCGCCGCTTGATATCTCAAGGACGGTGTAGCCGTTCTCTTCATTCAGAAAAGTAATATATTCAACTACGCCGGTAAGTTCGGTAAGCTCATCCATAAATTCTTCCGTATTACATTAATAAAGAGCGTGCACGAGAGGACCTGTAAGCCGAGTTTTGTCATTTAAGGCAATCATCTGTCTACGCCGTACATTGCTGCACGGCTTTAGCCACCCGTCGGAGTATCGCTGAGCAAGCGCCGGGTCAAGGACCCTCCCCCTGTCGGTGTTGCTTCGGATAGGGTTTACATGGCCGTGCGGTCTCCCGCACGCCGGTGAGCTCTTACCTCGCCTTTCCACCCTTACTTGCAAAAGCGGGCGGTATATCTCTGTTGCACTGTCCCTAAGGTCACCCTCGGCGGCCGTTAGCCGTTATCCTGCTCGATGAAGCTCGGACTTTCCTCACGCGTCATAAGACGCCCGCGACTGCCCGATCCACTCGTACACGCTCCGTTCTATTTTAGACTATAGGGCGTAAAAAGTCAAATGTTTTGGATAAAAATATCGGGATTTAGCTACTGTAAGTTAAAATGTTTACATTTGCGGGGTTGAGAATTCGCCGCGGATGGTGTAGAATTGTATAAAATCAATCCATTCTGCATTCGGGAGTATAAAATGAAAGATATATATATTTCAAAGGACAGAAAAAACTCCGACGACTTCGACGTGGTCTATCTTGACGACACCGCGCCGCTGCCGCCGCTTGAGGAGCCGCCGCAGGAGCCGCAATTCGAGCCAGAGCAGCCTGAGAAGCCCCAAAAAATAAAAAAGGCTAAAAAGCATAAGAAGCATCGTTTCCTGCGCTTCGTCGCCGCGTTCATAGCAGTCATCATCGTGCTCACCTCGTCGTTTATCTATCTCTTTGCCGCAGTCTCGGGCTACAACAAAGAGGATCTTGAGGCAAATCAATATATTTCGTCCTCGGAGCTGACAAGCAGCCCGATGGTGACGAATATACTGCTCATGGGCGTTGACGGCTCGTCAAAAACCTCGCAGCGCTCGGATTCAATGATACTCGTCTCGATCGACATGGCGCACCGCAAGATAAAGCTGACCTCGTTCCTGCGCGACAGCTGGGTGACAATACCGTCAAAGGACAAGATGGCAAAGCTCAACGCCGCCTACTCCTACGGCGGGGCGCAGCTTGCCGTGGACACGCTGGAATACAACTTCGGGGTCGACATCGACCACTTTGCCGCCGTTGACTTCGATATGTTCACTCAGATAATCGACAAGCTCGGCGGAGTGGACGTTGAAGTGACCGAGAAAGAGGCGAAATTCATCAACCGCACCACCAGATACACGGTCGAGAGCGGCGAAAGCGTTCATCTTGACGGCGCAAAGGCACTGGTCTACTGCCGAATCAGGAAGCTCGACACCGACTATATGCGTACTTACCGTCAGCGCAAGGTGATAACGGCGCTCATCAACAAGGCGAAGCGCACACCGCTGACAAAGCTGATAGCTATAATGCGCGACATTTTCCCGCTCATCACCACCGACCTCTCCCCGCTCGAAATAACGGGGCTTGCCTACAAGGGCGGCATGAGTATGCTGCTGTTTGACATCGAGCAGACCAGAGTGCCGCTCGAGGATCAGTGCGACGCGGGAATGCACAACGGCCAATGGACCGAGGTGTTGGATTTCGACGCGGTGCGCCGATATCTACACGATTTTATCTATACCGACAAAATAGACGTTTCAGACAAATAACCTTTTTTGCACAAAGCAAAAAATCAGCGGTCAATCCAAACTTTGCCCGCTGATTTTTTTGTTCATTTGATTTTAACAAAATTTTTTTAATCATTTGGTGAAATGTAAGAAAAAATATTGACAAATCTGTTAACAGGGTGTAAAATTTCTAAAAAGGCGTTCTGATGTGAACGCCGAATTTATTCCTGAAAGGTGATTATATGGCAAGTGAACTCAAGAAAAAGTACGGCCTGCTGACCGCCATCTGCATGGTTGTCGGCATAGTCGTGGGCAGCGGAGTCTTCTTTAAAGCGGAAGCGATGCTCAACATCACAAGCGGCGACCTACCCGTCGCTCTTCTCTCATGGCTGCTCGGCGGCATCGTAATGGTTATCAGCGCATATACCTTCTCCGTCATGGGCACCATGTATGAAAAGATCAACGGCGTCGTTGACTACTCCGAAGCGCTCGTCGGCAGCAAGTATGCTTACTATGTCGGCTGGTTCATGGCAACTATCTATTACCCCGCAATGACCTCGGCGCTCGCATGGCTCTCCGCAAGATACACCATGGCTCTTTTCGGCTACGGTGCGGCGGACGCAGAGACAATGGTTCTCGCTTTCGTATTCCTTATCCTCAGCTTCGCTCTCAACACTCTTTCACCCAAGCTTGCCGGTCATTTCCAGGTCTCCACGACCATAATCAAGCTCATTCCCCTCGTGCTTCTTGCGATCGTCGGCACTATCTACGGCATCAAGAACGGCGTTCTTGCGGACAACATGAACTCCGTCGTTGACATCTCCACCGCCGCCGACGGCACCGTCACCTACACTCAGGTGCCCAGAGTGGGAATCTCTTTCAATCTTATCCTCGCGGGCGTTTGCACCTCCGTCTTCGCTTATGAAGGCTGGGTCATCGCAACGGCGATAAACTCCGAGCTTAAGGACGCTAAGAAAAATCTGCCCAAGGCTCTCGTGCTCGGCACCATCATCGTTGTCGTCGTTTATATGCTCTATTACATAGGCATCTCCGGCAGCATCAAGACCGAGGAGCTTCTTCCCAACGGCGCAAGCCTTGCATTCAAGACCATCTTCGGCAACGTCGCGGGCACTATCCTGACGGTATTCATCGCTGTCTCCTGCCTCGGCACCCTGAACGGCCTTACCCTCGCCTGCGACCGCGGCTTCTATTCGCTCGCAGCCAGAAATCACGGCCCGAGACCCGACTTCCTCGGCAAGCTCGACCACGCCACTGAGATGCCCTCGAACGCATCCATCGTTGCGCTTATCTTCAACGCTCTGTGGCTCTTCTACTTCTATATGGCGAACCTCACTGATTTCGCGGCATACACCGGCAAAGGCTCGATCTTCCTCTTTGACTCGACCGAGCTCCCGCTCATCTGCGTTTACGCTTTCTATCTGCCCCTCTATGTAATGCTCATGGTCAAGGGCAAAGGTCTCAACGTATTCCGCCGCTTCATCATGCCGATCCTTTCGTTCGCAGGCTCCTGCCTCTTTATCTATGCGGCTATCGCAAAGCACGGCACAAAGAATATCGGCTTCGTCATTATCGCACTTGCCATCATGGCCATCGGCGCTGTCTGCTATAACCCCAGAGGCGCTAAAAAGGCAAAGAAATAAATAGTATAATTAAACTCCGTCGGTCGATAGCTCGATCGGCGGAGTTTTGTGTTGACCGGGGTATTATATTGTAATTGTTTTCGTGCGACTGAATTTGACTTTGCCGGATGCCGGACAATCCGCCTGCAGCACACCTCATCCGTCTCGCTTTGCTCGACACCCTCTCCTCAAGTAGAAGGCGAATGTAACTGCCGGCTATCAGTCAAGCCTGCCCGGCATACAGCCGCACACAAAAAAACCTCCCTTGCGGGAGGTTTCGGCATTTAATCGAGGAATCCTACTAATCTGACCATGATATACGACACCGCCGCGCCGACGATGAAGCCGCCGATTATCTCGGGGACGGTGTGACCCTCGACCTTCTTGACCGCAGGCTCGTCCGAGCCGCAGACTTTAGCCTGCAAGCGGTTAAAGGCGTCGGTCAATCTGCCGATGGGCAGGCGCACCTTGACGGCGTCAAACATTACTATAAAAGCAAAGACTCCGCAGGCGGCGTAAACATCCGAATCCCAGCCGCTGTGCATACCTACGCACCCGCTAAGGGCTATCACCGTGGCGGTGTGCGAGCTGGGCATCCCGCCGAGTTTAAAGAGCGTCTCAAGCGTGACCTTGCTGCGGTTTATTCCCTTGCGCTTGCCGACAAGATATTTGACATAGTTGATTATCACCTTGAGCACCTGGGCTATGAACCACGACATAAAACAAACAATAAAAATTTTCATTTTCTTCTCCCATTTTACAGACAATTCTATAGCATTGTATAATATTTGCCGCCTAAAAGCAAGAAAAATATGTAGAAAATCAGACAAATTCGCAATTTTATCGGTAGTATTAGTTCCCGCATTTTATTATAATACTTTTTGTATGTTGATTTATTGCATTTTTGAATTTTAGGGGGATATTATGAAAAAGCAGCACAAGAACGCCGCGGTCATCGACGTGCCCGATTACAAAACGCTCAAAGAGATAATCGTCCACGGCACCGAAATGGGCGGCGACAAAAAGATGCTCGTCTATCTTGATAAAAACAAGGCCGAGCACACCAAGACCTACAACGACGAATGGAAAGACATGAGCGAAATGGCGACCTGCTATTACCTCGACGGTCTTACCGGCAAAAAAAAGATTGCTATCATCAGCGAGAACTGCTATGAGTGGATATGCGGCTACTATGCTTCGCTCATCAGCGGCAATATCTCGGTACCGATGGACTGCAAGCTGCCGGCAGAGGATCTTGAGGATCAACTCATCCGCTGCGAATGCGACGCTCTTATTTATTCCGATAAATATGCGGCTATGGTCGAGAATTTCAAGCAGAACCCCGCAATGACCGTCAAGGTATATTATTGCACAAGCGACTTCGACGAATACCTCAAAAAGGGCAGGGACGAGCTTGCCAAGGGCAACACCGCCGCAGTTGACGCTGAGGTCAAGCCCGACGACCTCGCCTGCATCGTTTACACCTCAGGCACCACGGGCAAGAGCAAGGGCGTTATGCTCACTCACTACAATGTAGCCAGCAACTGCGCCTCCTCCTGCCGCATCATGTCCGGCAAGCACGCTATCGGCTTCCTGCCGCTCAACCATACATACGCATGGGTCAGCGCCCTTTTCTCAACCTATATCGTTACCGAGTGGGGCTATATGTGCGACAGCATCAAGGATATCCAGGGCGACCTCAAGAAATACAAGCCCTACAATTTCTCCGCCGTCCCCCTTGTTGTTGAAACGATATACGACCGCATTTGGAAGACCGCCCGCAAGATGGGCAGAGAGGATATCCTCAAGAAGGGTCTCAAGATAAGCAACACCCTGATGAAGATAGGCATCGACAAGAGGCGCAAGATTTTCAAGCAGATACTTGACAACCTCGGCGGCAACCTTGATATGATAATCTGCGGCGGCGCAAACCTCGACCCGAAATACGAGAAGGGTATGCACGACTTCGGCATCGACGTTTTCAACGGTTACGGCATCACCGAATGCTCCCCCGCCGTTACCTGCAACCGCCCCGGCAAATGCAAGCCCGGCTCGGTCGGCGTGCCGGTGGACTGCTGTCAGATAAAAATACACAACCCCGATGACGAGGGCGTCGGCGAGATATATGTCAAGGGCACCAACGTCATGCTCGGCTACTACAATGAGCCCGAGGCCACCGCAGCCGCATTCGACGGCGAGTGGTTCAAGACCGGTGACTACGGCTATATCGACTCCGAGGGCTTCCTCTTCATCAGAGGCAGGGAGAAGAACCTCATCATCCTCTCAAACGGCAAGAACGTCTCCCCCGAGGAGCTTGAGGACAAGCTCTCAAGGATAGAGTATGTCAAGGAAGTCCTTGTATACGAGGAGAACGGCTTCATCACCGCAGAAATGTTCCTTAACGAGGAGGATTTCCCCGACGCAAGGCAGAGGATCAAGGGCGATATCGACGAATTCAACCGCAAGATGCCGCTGTTTAAGAATATCAGCAAATACAAGATCCGCGACGATGAATTCCCCAAGACCACGACCCTCAAGATAGTCAGAAAGTATATGCAGAAATAATCATAAATAACGACCCGCTGCGGCGATGAACCGCGGCGGGTCGTTTTGCATTATCAGATTTATTCGTCTTTGATAAGCGTGCGGATATTCTTATCCATAAGCTCAAAGAAGTGCTCAACTATCTTCTTATCCTCATCGTTGCCGCGAACGCACATCGAGAGGGTAAGCTCCTTTCTGAGCGAGGTGACAGAGAGCAGCACATAGGGCTTATACTTGACCGCGCCGCTCATAAAGCCGTCGGTCGGCTCGTGACCCTCAAGCGCGAGCTTGTCGGCCTCGAGAATGCCGATATTGCTCATTGCGAGGCGGGGGTTTGAATAGCCTATCTTGATTATCTTCTCTGAGGCTGCGTGGGGCAATATCCTATAGCCGAAGCTCAGCAGCGGCAGCCCGTGCAGACCCATGAAGTGATCCTTTTTGAATTGATTGGACGACTGCACGCAGTAATCGAGGGTGGTGAATATATCCTTGCCGAGCTCGGGTATCTTGCACTGCATCCACGCGGTATGATTCGTCATGCCCCGGTCGCTGTTATCCTTGATGTGGCGGCGCAGGTCTATGGCGCAGGATATTGAAACGCTCTCTTTGCTGTCAAATCCCGCCAGCTCATAAAGGCTGTAGAAATATGCTGCGAGGATAACGTCATTGACGGTCGCGCCGTGCTTCTTGCCGACCGATCTTATCTTGGGGAAAAGCTCGGCGGGCAGCTTGTGCCTTGCGATGAACGAAACATCACGGATATTGTCGGGCGTTAGCGGGAAGCTGTGGTTATCCCTTGAATTCACGTTTCGGTAGAGGCGACCTGCCATCCTACGCTCGGCTTGGGAGAAATCCTCGTAGACCGACTGATAGGATCTTGTGCCCGTCCTCAGGTCAACGGGGCTTGTTCCGTTTTCAATATAATTATTGTAATCCCTGCAAAGCGTTTTTATAAAATATTTGAGGTCTCCGCCGTCCATGCACATATGATTTTCAACAAGGCAGAGCACGCTGCTGTCACCGTGGTTAAATACGGCGACCTTCATCTGAATAGGGCTTTCCGGCGGGATATACTGAGTGAGGAATGCGTCTATCTCGCCTGCAAGGGCGTCCTCGGTCATCTCCCTGACGGTGAGCACATCGTCGATAACATAGTCCTCGACAGTCCAATAGGGGTGAATTTTATTGTCGGTAAACGCCGAGTGGAGCACGGGCGCTTTCTCAAAGAAGCATATCAGCACGGTCTTGAGCGCCTCGATATTTATGCGGTAATCGTAGTGCAGCTCGACGTGGACCATGCGGTCGTTGAAATCGCGGAAAAGATAGTGCATCTTATCCCAAAGCTCGGCATTCAGTCTTCGTCTTTCCATGCGTTCACGACCTCCCACTTCTCAACCGAATTCTTAACTATCGAGCTGACCGCAACGGCGACATCGACCACCAGCGAGAAGATGATGATGAGCCAGCCGTTATTCCAATTCACGGCTCCGACAGCAGCAAGGATTATGTAGACCATGGTGCCGATGATGGGAATATAGAGCAGATAGCTAAACATAACGAGCTTTTTATTAGTTACCGTGGCGTAAACTGCGTCCGCAATAAGAGCGACGGCGACGCCGCCGACAAATATCGACCAATAGCCCTCAAAGCGGAAAAATTCAAGGCTGCAGATAAACACGACGGTCGCGACGAGCATCACGCTGCCCGCAAGCATCAGCCTGGCGAAGATATGGAATATCTGCCTCATGCGGCTTATGCGTATGATGAAGAGTGAGAGCAGATACACGACCCACAGCAGCACTCCGCCGACCATAAACACCCAGGTCTTTTCCCAATTGTGCGTATGGAAGCTCATGCCGAGATAGGCGCAGAGCAAGAGGATAAGATAAAGCACCGATCCAATGCTGTTGGTGAGCCAGCGCCTTTTTGAGGTATTCTTGCGTTTTGATTCGAGCGCAAATTTTTTGTAATCGGATTTAAGATCCGGGTGCTCGCTGATAATGAGATCGTCGATCACATTTTTGTCGCGCAGTCCCCTTGCCTCGACCTCGCTCGCGCGCCCGTTCATCTCGTCGAGCGTTTTACGCTTGAATTTATAGAGAAAAGGGCCGTCGGGCACGCCGCTCATCTGACTTTCGATGTAGTCAATAAACTTTTCCATATGACCTCCTTATATAACAGAAATATGTATTTCGGCGCCCCTCCGCCCGACCATGCCGAGGCGGAGAACGCAGAGCAAATTATCGAGCATAAAATCCGCTATTATATATAATAGCATTAATCTATACAAAAATCCATACTTTCAGCGAAATTTTATATATTATATAAATTGACATCATCGCTCCCGGCGCATATAATTATAACTATCAAAATTTATCCTACGGTTAGGAGGATCATGACATGAAAAAACAGGCTATCGAAACTCTCTGCGTTCAGGGCGGCTACTGCCCCGGCAACGGTGAGCCGAGACAGGTACCCATAATTCAGAGCACGACATTTAAATACGACACCAGCGAGGATATGGGCAAGCTCTTTGACCTTGAGGCCTCCGGCTACTTCTACAGCAGACTTCAAAACCCCACCTGCGACACCGTGGCCGCCAAGATATGCGCCCTTGAGGGCGGGTCGGCGGCGATGCTGACTTCATCGGGTCAGGCGGCGAATTTCTTCGCCGTATTCAACATCGCCTCCTGCGGCGACCATGTGATAGCCTCCTCCGCCATATACGGCGGCACATATAATCTCTTTGCTGTCACAATGAAAAAGATGGGCATCGACTTCACCTTTGTCTCCCCCGACTGCACCGAGGAGGAGCTTCAGGCTGCGTTCAGGCCGAACACCAAGCTCGTATTCGGCGAGACTGTCGCAAACCCCGCCATTAAGGTGCTCGACATTGAGAAATTTGCAAAAGTCGCTCACCGCAACGGCGTGCCGCTCATCATAGACAACACCTTTGCGACGCCCGTCAACTGCCGCCCGTTTGAATGGGGCGCGGACATCGTGACGCACTCGACCACCAAGTATATGGACGGTCACGGTGCTACGGTCGGCGGCGCGATAATTGACTCCGGCAAATTCGACTGGACAAAGCATGCCGACAAATTCCCCGGTCTTTGCACCCCCGACGAGAGCTATCACGGTGTGACTTACACCGAGCGCTTCGGCATCGGCGGCGCATTCATCACCAAGGCTACGGCACAGCTCATGCGTGACTTCGGCTGCATTCAAAGCCCGCATGACGCATTCCTGCTCAACCTCGGGCTTGAGAGCCTGCATGTGCGTATGCAACGCCACTGCGAAACGGCTCTCAAGGTCGCCCGCTTTCTCGAGAGCAACGAACACATCTCGTGGATCAAATACCCCGATCTACCAAGCAGCGAGGACTATGAGCTTGCAAAGAAATATCTGCCGAACGGCAGCTGCGGCGTAGTATCCTTCGGCGTTAAAGGCGGCAGGAAGGCTGCCGAGACATTTATGAAGCATCTGAAGCTCGCCGCTATCGAAACTCACGTTGCCGATGCTCGCACCTGCTGCCTGCACCCGGCAAGCTCCACACACCGCCAGATGAACGACTCCGAGCTTGAGGCTGCGGGCGTATCGCCCGACCTTGTCCGCATGAGCTGCGGGCTTGAGAATGCCGACGAGCTGATAGCCGACATCGCTCAGGCACTGAACGAGGTAAAATAAAATGCCTATCAAAATACCAAACGACCTGCCGGCGACCAAAACGCTCACGGATGAAAACATCTTCGTGATGAACGAGAACAGGGCTCTGTCGCAGGATATAAGACCGCTGAAGATACTGCTGCTGAATCTTATGCCCACCAAGGTGGCGACCGAAACTCAGCTCTCAAGGCTTCTCGGCAACACTCCCCTGCAGGTGGAGCTTGAATTTCTCCACACCTCCTCCCACATATCCAAAAACACACCGCAGGAGCATCTTTTTACATTTTACAAGACCTTTGAGGATGTGAAGCACCGCAACTTCGACGGGCTTATCATTACGGGCGCTCCCGTCGAGCACCTGCCGTTTGAGGAGGTCGAATACTGGGATGAGCTTTGCGAAATAATGGAGTGGTCAAAGACTCACGTCCACAGCACATTTCATATCTGCTGGGGCGCTCAGGCGGCGTTGTATTATCACTTCGGCATACAGAAATACCCGCTTGAGGAGAAGCTCTTCGGCGTTTTTGAGCACAGGGTGGAGCGCAGAAGCTCGATACTGCTCAGGGGCTTCGACGATGTGTTCCTCGTGCCGCATTCACGCCACACCACAGTCAGGCGCGAGGATGTCGAGGCCGTGCCTGCACTGAAGATCCTCGCCGCATCGCCCGTCGCGGGGCTTTACGCCCTCTCGACCGAGAACGGCAAGCAGGTCTTTATCACGGGGCACAGCGAATACGACGCCGACACGCTCAAAAATGAATACCTGCGCGATAAGAATGCCGGTCTGCCGATAAAGCCGCCGAAGAATTACTTCCCGAACGACGACGACACGGCAAAGCCGATAGTCAAATGGCGCTCGCACGCAAACCTGCTCTACGCCAACTGGCTGAACTACATAGTCTATCAGAATACCCCGTATGAGATAGAGAAAATCAATAAGTAAGGAGAAAGCCATGATCTGCGATACGATTGATAATCTGAGGAAATATGCGGGCGTCGACCCCCGCTTTAACGCAATAGCCGATTTCGTTGAGAGGAACGACCTTGCAGCCATCGCCGACGGCAGCTACGAGGTCTGTGACGGGGTCAAGGCGAACATCTCGACATATGAGCCGGGCAGCGGCGGAGATTTTGAGGCACACCGAGAATATCACGACCTGCAATACGCAATAACGGGCGGCGAGACCATCGAGGTCATCCCCACCCGCTTCGGCGCAGAGTCAAAGGGCTACACGCCCGATATAGAATTCTTCCCCGTAAGAAAATGCGAATGCACCTCGATAGCCCTTGAGGCGGGGTATTTCGCGTTCCTCACCCCCGAGGACGCACACCGCCCGTGCATCAGGCTGCATGACGGAAAGATCAAAAAGGCAGTATTCAAAATCAAAATATAAGCCGCAGTCACCTGCCGCCGAGGAAGCGACAGGTGACGCTTTGTTTATAATACGGAATGACATACAGCGCCGGCAGTATCGCCACGCACAACAGCAACCACGGCAGAAAGCTGAGCTTAAATAGAAAAAGCTCCGTCAGCTCCTCACGGCAGAGCTTGACGCTCATGGATATCGCCTGCACGGGCGATATATCGCCGTAGGCGGCAAGATAGAATCCTGCCCTTGCATACCGCTGAACTGCTATGCCCCAAAACAAAAGCCCAGCCGCGGCGAGCGCCGCCGAGCCGATGAGCAGCGCAGCTGACGCCTTGAGGCTGACTGGCTGCCTCGCTATCCTAAGCGCAAACACCGTAAAAAATGCGGCGGGTATCGCTTCAAAGAGCAGCAGCCACAGCAGCTTGAGAGCAAAGAGCGCCGAATACATCACGCAGGCATTTAGCCCGTCGATGAAATTCAGCTCCCTCCCGTCTCGGCTGCCGAGAGCGAGGATAATGTGCTTTTGCTGCAATCGCAGGCGCAGCGGCGCTATAGTCAACAGCGCGGCCGGCATGGTCAGCAGCGCAGTCAGCGCCTGAGCGAGGGTCGCATCGCCCGGCAGCAGACCGACGGCGGCGGTACCGACAGAGAATATGACCGTCAGTATCATTATCAGCGCAAGCGTCGGCAGCACGGTGAGAGATTCGCCGAGCAGGGCCTGCCTTGCGGAGAGCTTCACTCTTGCATTCATATCATCATCTCTTTAAAAGTAAAATCGGGAGGCACTATGCTTCCCGATTTATTATTATCTGCCTTTCGGCTTTTATTCAGTTGAGCCCGAGCCCGTCACGCACTTTATCCAGCACGCCGAAAACCCTGTTCACAACGGGTGCGGCATAGCGCTCATAGCGGTCGTGATAGGAGTGCCCCGCTTCGATCTGCGGCGCCTCCTCGCCCGGGGCAAAGTTGCCGAGCGGTATCACGCGCAGATTCGGCTTGTCATTCTGCAAAAACTGCGTATAGAGCGGGTCGGAGAAAACATTCAAGTTGTCATCGGAGAACATCAGGCGGTTATACATCTTCATGATGCCGTCGTGGCAGTTGGCATGGAGCATACCCTTGATGAACCATGTGTTCTCGGGCAATATGCAGGTGGAGGCGTCTATCCTGCCGTCGGGCGAGAGGTGGTTATGACCGCAATCGACCTTCTGCTTATATCCGTCACCGAGGGTCTCCCCTCTCAGAGCAACGGTCGCGCCCGCAGAGGCATACATGGTGTCCACCGTGCCGTCGCTGTCGTTATCCATGGATTCGACAAGGGGAGTTCGCTGGATATCATAGCCCGCAACTATCATCACACGCATGCCCGAATTCAAAGCGCCCTTGAGTATCTCATCGGCTCTGCACTGGATGCGGTAGTGATAGTAATCCGCCTTAGCGATAAGCCTTTTTTGCGTATTCTCATCAAGGTTTATCTTTTTCGCCTGCTCGTAGCTCGCATCGGGCACGAACGCCCAAAGCCCGAGCAGAGTGCCGAAAACAGGGGTCATAAGTTCGTCAAATACCTTGGTCTGCAGCTCGTCGAGCAGCTTGTCGCCGAAAGCGAGCACGGCGTCGACAGTGCCGCTGTAATAGAGGAAATTAAAGAGGAAATAGAGCAGCGTGCTCTCAAAATCGACAGGCTGATAAGCTCCGGTACCGTAGTCAAGCAGCGCTCTTGAGTCAAGCTTCAGCTTGCGCGAGAGCAGGTCGCCCGCAACCGCCGTGCCGAGCAGCGGGCAGCACTGGAAAATGCAGGCGTTCACATCGGAATAGCCGTATTCGTTGAAGTAGGCAAGGGTCACAACGCCGCCCATCGAGGAAGCTCTGAAATTCACCTTGTCGTGGCGGGTCAGCTTCTTGACATGAGCGACAAAATTCTTGAGCTGATCTGCTATCTCAACGGGGTCGAGCCGCCAATCGTAGTGGAAATAATAGCTCTTGTTCATGCCGTGGTCGGTCTCTGTCGGCAGCTCGAGCTTGACGGAGACATTCGGTGCGGAGTTGCCGTCGCCGTCGAGGGCCATTGCGCCCATAGCCTCATAAACGGAGTCGATAAGTGCATCGCCGAAACGGTCATAGTCACGGGTCAGCGGCAGAGCCGCAAGCGACGGCAGGATATCCCTGACGATACCGAGCACAGTCTCGGTCTTTGGTCTGAAAAGCACCCTTTCACGGGGCATGTCGGGGTATTCATAGATATCGGTGTTGCCGAGAGGACCGACATAAATCACAGGGTCTTCGCCGCAGGCACATTTATCGGTCGCGGCAAAGGCGGCGGGCGTAAGCAAGGAAACGAGGGTAAGCATTGCAAGGAGCAGAGCGATTACCTTTTTCATTTTCTTCATCCTTTCGGTTTTCTGTCTTAACTTTAACTTATAAAGACGCTTTTGTCAATAAAAATCGTCATAACGCATTGCAAATCGCCATGTGTTATGGTAGAATATAGTGACTTTAACGAATTGAGGCTTTATATGAAACTGAAGTTTAATGAAAACGGCAAATTCAAGATACTGCTCTTCGGCGACCTGCACGAGAAATACGATTACGCCGAAAGCCCGAAATTCAGGGATATGCAGAAGCTGATGAACGCCTCGCTCGACAGGTATTCGCCCGATCTCTGCGTGCTGCTCGGCGATGTTTGCAGCACGCACGGCTGCGACGAGGAGCCCGAAAAATTCAAGGCTATGGCAACCGCCGTATGCAAGCCGATGTTTGACCGAAACATACCAGTGGCGGTCATATTCGGCAATCATGAGCACGACCCGGGCTGCGACGATGCCGTGGTAAAGGCATACAATGAAATCGGCTGCATCATGCGAAACGAATCCGACGGCCCTCACGGCAAGGCGGATTACAAGGAGCTTATCTACTCAAGCGACGGCAAAACGCCGAAATTCTGCCTTTGGTTCATCGATTCAAACAATCTCTACCCCGATCAGGCGGTGTCGGATTACGACATAGTCTACCCCGATCAGATAGAGTGGTTTGAGCGTGAGAGCGCAAAGCTCAGGGAACAAAACGGCGGCAATCCCATGCCCTCGTTCGTATTCCAGCACATTCCCGTGCCCGAGGAATACAGGCTGCTCCGCAAAGCCCGCATCTGGGAGCTGCCGTTTGCCGCGAAGGGCTTCAACACAAAGAGCGGCAACCGGTATATGCTTAAAAAAGGCTGCGAGGGTTACCTCGGCGAGGGTCCCTGCTCCCCCGATATCGACGACGGGCAATTTGACTCATGGAAAAAAGTCGGCGGAGTGCTCGGCGCGTTCTTCGGCCACGACCACCTCAACGATTTCAGCGGCTATGTTGACGGCATATATCTCGCCCAGCACAAAACTGCGGGTTTCCGCGCCTACACGGACGGCTGCCGCAGCTGCGTAAGGCTGCTGACCCTTGATGAAAACGATCTTGGCTCATTTGAGCAGGAGCTGCGCCACTTCAAGGAATTCGGTCTTGAATGCGAGTGCCTCGGTCCGATATTCAAGCGCATATCCGACAGACAAAGCACCAATATGCATATTGCGGCAAAGATCCTCGGCGCCGCGGCGGGTGCGGCGGCTCTTGCGGTCGCTATGAAATACATCATTAAAGCAAAACGAGACTAATAAAAGGAGAAAAATAAAATGGAAAAAAGCGCAAAGCTCGGCAAGCTCACATTGCTGAACATTATACTTTTCGGCTTCATAGGGCAGGTTGCCTGGGCGGTGGAGAATAACTTCTTCAACACCTTTCTTTTCTCATTCGGCGGCACAACCAAGGATATCTCGACCATGGTCGCGGCGAGTGCAGTCGTGGCGGTCGTAACCACCTTTGTCATGGGCACTCTGAGCGACAAGCTCGGCAGGCGCAAGGTCTTTATCTGCGCCGGCTATGTCGCATGGGGCATAACGGTCATGGCATTTGCATTTATTTCAAGAGAGAATCTCGGCAAGCTCATCGGCGCCGACCCCTCCTCAGCCGCCGCTCTCTCGGCAACGGTCACGACGGTAATAGTCATGGACTGCATAATGACCTTCATGGGCTCGACCAGCAATGACTCCGCCTTTAACGCATGGATAACCGACGTCACCGTGCCCTCCAACAGAGCTAAGACCGAGGGTCTGCTCGCCATACTGCCCGTGCTTGCTCTTGTGATAGTCACAGGCGTATTCGGCTTCATCGCAGGCGACGACGCTCAAGCCTCGGACTACGCTACCTGCTTCCTCGGTCTCGGCATACTCGTCATAATCTGCGGCATAGTAGGCATATTCACCATTAAAGATACCGGCAGCGGTCAGAAGTCGGACGGCAACTTCTTCGCCGACCTCATCTACGGCTTCAGACCGAGCGTCATAAAGAGCCACAAGTGCCTCTATCTCTCGCTCGCCTGCATGGGCGTTTACTCCATCGCGAGCCAGGTATTCTTCCCCTACATATTCATCTATATCGAGCATCAGATAAACTTTGAGACAAAGATAACCGTGCCCGCCGTTATCATCGCGGCAATAGTTATCCTCGCTGTCATTGCGGGAGTGCTCGCCTCGATACTGCTCATGGATAAGGTCGGCAAGGCTCGCTTTGCCTTCCCGGCGGTCGTCCTCTTTATCGTCGGTCTGGCTTCTGTCTATTTTGCAGGCTCTCATCTTATCAAGTTTCTCGCCTGCGCCATGCTGGCAGTCGGCGGCTACGGTCTGCTTATGATACTGCTCAATGCAGCCATCAGGGACTTCACCCCCGAGGATAAGGCCGGTCAGTTCCAGGGCGTACGAATGATATTCGCCGTCATGCTGCCTATGATAATCGGCCCGAGGCTCGGCGCAGAGGTCACCGAGCGCTACTCCGACACCACTTATATCAGCGCCTACGGCGAGCCTGCGCTCGTCCCCTCCTCTCATATTTTCCTCGTCGCAGCAATAGTCGGCGCGGTCATCCTCATCCCGCTGTTTTTCCTTGAAAAAGAGTGGAAAAGGGCGGACAATAAGTAATTAAAAAAATCCTTGACTTTTAATCCCAACCTGTCTATAATACCGAATGATACCAGGCATTATACAGTTAATGATAAATGAAAGGCAGATACAAACGATATGTATATTATCATTGTCGGTCTCGGCAAGCTCGGCTCAACTCTGACAAAGCAGCTCTCGACCGAAGGGCATGACATCGTTGTGGTCGACCCCGACAACAGCGTAGTCTCCTCGACAGTGGACGCCTACGACGTTATGGGCATTTGCGGCAACGGCGCTACCTATGAAGTGCTCAAGGAAGCAGGCGCCGCAAAGGCAAAGCTCATTATCGCCGCCACCGGCTCGGACGAGCTGAACATCCTCTGCTGCCTGTTTGCGAAGCACATGGGCACCGAGAACACCATTGCCAGAGTCCGCAACCCGGATTACGCCGGTCAGTCACAGTTCCTGAGAAACGACCTCGGGATCAGCATGACGGTCAACCCCGAGTACGAGACCGCCAACGAAATATCAAGGATAATCCGTTTCCCCTCCGCCGCGAACCTCGATTCGTTCGCCGGCGGCAGAGTGGAGATCGCAAGGGTCAGGATCCACTCGGACAACCCCCTTTGCGACATGCCTATACATGAGATGCGTAAAAAGACTAAGGCAAAGGTCATCATCTGCGCCGTGCAGAGAAACGACAGCGTATTCATCCCCTCCGGCGATTTTGTGCTGCACTGCGACGACGTTATCAGCATCACCGGCACAAGAGCCGAGCTGTCCTCATTTATGAAGCAGACCGGCGTTTATAAGCAAAAGATAAAGAATGTTATGATAGTCGGCGGCGGCAGGATAGCCTATTACCTTGCAAAGCTGCTCTCCGACACCGGCAGAAATATCAAGCTCATCGAGCTCAACGACGAGCGATGCCGTCACATGTCCGATATGCTCGACGATGTGACCGTGATACACGGTGACGGCACCGACCAGGATATCCTCGAGGAGCAGTGCATTGACGGTCAGGACGCCCTTATAGCCCTCACCGGCATCGACGAGGAGAATATAATCGTCTCCATGTACGCCGAGTCAAAGGGTGTCAACAAGGTCATCACCAAGGTCAACCGCCACTCATACTCCATCCTCAACGATATAGGGCTTGAGACGGTCGTTTCGCCGCAGATTGTCGCAGGTAATCTTGTCACAAGATATGTCCGCGCGCTTCACAATTCGGCGGGCAATTCACAAATACAGACCCTGTATAAGCTCGTCGGCGGCAAGGTCGAAGCGGCCGAATTCATCGTCCCCGAGGACGCGGGCTACCTCAACATTCCCTTTAAGGAGCTCGAGCTGATGCCGAACTTGCTCATCGGCTGCATAATCCGCAACGGCAAGATCATCTTCCCCGGCGGCGACGATGTGATGAAAGCCAACGACAGCGTTATCGTCGTCACGGCGGGCAGGATCATCGAGGATCTGCACGATATCTTTATGTGATCGGCGGTGAGCGGTTAAATTATGAATTATAGAGCAATTTCATTCAATATCGGCAGGATACTTGCCGTTGAAGCGGCGCTGCTCATCTTCCCCGCCATCGGCTCGATAATCTACAGGGACGGAACGCTTCTCTCATTTGCGATCACCATTGCCGCCCTGACCGTATGCAGCCTTGCGGCGCTCTCGGCGAAACCCAAGAGCCGCACTCTGCACGCGCGCGACGGCTACGTTATAGTGGCGCTCTCATGGATACTGATGTCGCTTTTCGGCGCTCTGCCGTTCGTGCTGAGCGGCCATATGCCGAATCTTTTCGACGCCTTCTTTGAGACGGTCTCGGGCTTCACCACCACAGGCTCCACCTGCCTGCGTAATGTGGAGGTGCTGCCGAGGAGCCTGCTCTTCTGGCGCAGTTTCACCCACTGGATAGGCGGCATGGGCATCCTTGTCTTTGTCATCGCCATAATGCCCAAGACCGACAGCTCCTCGATGCACGTCATGCGCGCCGAGGTGCCCGGCCCGACGGTAGGCAAGCTGGTCTCAAAGCTCAGCGTCTCGGCAAGGATACTTTACGGCATCTATTGCGTGATGACTCTCATTGAGATAGTCATGCTCGCCCTCGGCGGAATGCCGCTGTTTGACAGCATAGTCAACTCCTTTGCGACGGCGGGCACAGGCGGCTTCGCGGTGCTCAACAACAGCATCGAGGGCTATAACAGCCTCTATGCCGAGATGGTCATAGCGGTGTTTATGATGCTCTTCGGCGTCAACTTCAATCTCTATTATTTTATCCTTATCAAACAAGGCAAGCAGGCGGTTAAAAATGAGGAGCTCAGATGGTATCTCGGCATTATCGGCGGCGCGACGCTGATAATCGCGGGCGACCTTATCCTCACCAAGCATTCCGTCGGCGAATCCTTCAGATACGCATTTTTCCAGGTCTCTTCGATAATCACAACAACGGGCTTCTCGACAACGAATTTTGACATGTGGCCCGTGCTGTCAAAGGCGGTCATTGTGCTGCTGATGTTCTGCGGCGCCTGTGCCGGCTCGACCGGCGGCGGCCTCAAGGTATCGCGTATTATGATCCTCACCAAGGGAAGCGTGCGCGAGGTCAGAAAAGCCGTCAACCCCAGGAGAGTCGAATCGGTCAAGATCGATCATCACAGTGTGGACGAATCGGTGGTCAAGAGCGTTTTCGTCTACTTTGCGGCGGAGATGTTTCTTATCGCAGTCTCTACCTTGCTGCTCTGCTTTGAAGGCAGGGATCTCGTGACATCCTTCACCGCCGTGCTCTCGTGCGTGAGCAATATCGGCCCCGGCCTTGAAGCGGTCGGTCCCTCAGGCAACTTTGCGGATTTCTCAGGGCTTGGCAAGCTGCTCCTCTCGTTTGATATGCTTGCCGGCAGACTTGAGCTTGTGCCGATGTTCATGCTCTTTTCCCCCCTCGCTTGGTCAAAGAAATATGCATAAAGCAAAGCCCGATCGTTTTGTCCGTGCGGCTTAGGGATAATGTAAATCTCTAAAAAGAAGACGGCATAGTTTACAGCAATGTAGGCTATGCCGTCTTTTCTTGCGCTTCAACGGGGATTTCAACGGCCCCGATGAAATTCCAGTAGATGACTATTGTTTGCTTTTTCGTGCGTGTGCCGGGGACCTTTTCTGGCTTGAGGACCTCAATCCTTTCCACGAAGGACCGGATGATTTCAGCGGTCAGTTCCGTGATGTCCGTGTACTTGCGCACCATTCCGAGGAAGGAGTCTACATTCAGCCGCTGTTTCTTTGAGGCGGCAATGAACTCAGTAAGCTCGGCTTTACGGCTTTCCAGCTGATTCTGCTCGGCCTCATAGGAGGCGGACAGCTTGGCAAAACGCTCATCGCTGATCTTGCCCTCCACATTGTCCTCGTAGAGACGCTGAATGATGCCGTCCAGTTTGCCAATGCGCTCCTCTGCCTGTGCAAGCTCACGGGTGCTGTCACGGAGCTGCCGGGTCAGTTCTTTTTCGCTGTGCCGTGTGACCATCTGTATGAAATCCTCCTCATGCTCACGAGCGTATGCGGTGATGAGCCGCAGTTCCCGGAGCAGAATTTCCTCCACCTGAACATTGTGAATCTGGTGCGGAGTACACATTCCTTTGTGCTTGCGATACTTGGCGCAGACGAAAATCTCCTGCTCGTGCGTCCAGCCCCGGTGGCGGACCTGATATAGCTTTGAGCCGCAATCGGCGCAGAACAGCATACCGGACAGGATCGGCATCTCGCCCATCGGTGTAACACGCCGTCTGCCTTCACGGATGCGCTGGACGATATCGAAGCTCTCCTGATCGATGATGGCCTCATGCGTATTCTCGAAGATTACCCACTCGGAGGGATCGTTCGTCAGTTTTTTCTTGTCCCGGAACGATTTTGTGCGAGTTTTGAAATTGACCGTATGGCCGAGGTATTCCTGCCTCGTGAAAATCCGGGTGATCGTCGTATCATCCCATCCGTAAGGGCTGTGACCGTCTGACCGGGCCGGGAGCGTGATGCCGAGCCGCTTTGCGTGGTAGATCGGTATCTCGATCTGCCGCTTCTCCAAAATGGAGGCAATCTGGGAGGGCCCGTAACCGGCGATGCACAAGCGGAATATCTCCCTGACCACCTGTGCGGCCTCCTCGTCCACGATCCAGTGGTTTTTATCCTCCGGGTCCTTCAGGTAGCCGTAAGGCGGATTGGTGCAGAGCGGCTTTCCGGCATTGCCCTTCGCCTTAAACACAGCCTTGATTTTCCGGCTGGTATCCTTGGCGTAGAACTCGTTGAAAATATTGATGAAGGGCGTCATGTCGTTTTCCGTGCCGTTGATACTGTCCACGCCGTTGTTGATGGCGATGAAGCGGATATCGTGGGCCGGGAAAAGCATCTCCGTATACATACCGACCTGAAGGTAGTCCCTTCCGAGGCGGCTCATATCCTTTACGATGATGATGCCGATTTTGTCCTCGTTGATCATGCCGATGAGCCGTTGCCAATCCGGTCTGTTGAAATTGGTCCCACTGTAACCATCATCCACGAAATACATCGTATTCGGGAAATTCTGGTCATCAGCGTACTTTTTGAGAATGGCCTTTTGATTCACAATGGAGTTGCTCTCCCCGTGAAGGTCATCCTCTTGGGACAGCCTGCAGTACAGGGCCGTAATCTTGTCTCCTGCGATAGAAGACGGTCTATATGAAGTTGTCATATTCATAAAAATCCTCCTTTCCGACCGTCTTCAAGCGGTAGTCTATTACACCGTACTATCGCAGGATTATCAAGTCATTCAGGCAATATTATTGTGTACAGGCTGATAACTTTTCTGCGCCGTTTCCACGCCGTCCAGTATCAGCTTTTTGACCTTATCGTAGGCCGTTTCTTTTGCCGCATCGCCCTGTACCGAGATGACCGTAAAGAGTGTGTTGCCGATGGTCATTTCGGTACTGCGGCATGGCTTGCCGTTGTAGGTGGTGATTGCGCTATCCATCAGGACGTCACCTTCATGACCTTTACGGCCTCCGGACGGAGCAGGAATCCATCCAGATGCTCGACACCGACATAGCCGATCTTCTGCCCAAGTGCGAACTTCTCGAAAAGAGTGCGTACGGTGAGCGGCATACGGTCTACGATGGTGTAGTAGGAGAAATCACCAAATGCGATGGGCTTGCCGTCCGAAGGCATATACTCGGAAATGTGGACGGGCTTACCGAGGATGGTATCGCTGTTCTGATTCCAGAGATACTGGCCGTTCTGGTCCTTGAGCGTTTTCAGCTTCAGAGCCGTCTCGTCATTCATGAGCCATGCGCCGTTTGCACGGTAGGGCTTGAAGACGGAGAAGTACAACACCAGAACATCGTCAAAGCTGATGTCCCCGGCCGCCTCCACGCCGATCTCGGCACCTTCGGTATCGTGCAGAATGCCTCTCGGCATATTGACGCCGGTGCCGTTGATGAAGGCGGCCTCCTCAGCCTTGCCGAAACGCTTGGCGAACTGGACCACAAGGTATCTTTCCAGATCGAAACCGAGGTCACTGATGAAATCGGTTTCGATGGAGGTGATGATAGCCAGCTTGTGAGCGGCCACATCCTTCTTCGGGAAACTCTCTGCGGTGGTGGGAATGGTGCCGTGTTCGGATACCCACGCCGGGAAATCATCGTTGTCGGAGAGCCAGATCTTGCTGTCGCTCTTGGTGGCATTCATAACGGTGCCGATCCTGCGGAAAAGGTCATGTTCCTTCAGGGCCGCAGAATACTTGGCGGCAGTGCTCTCCGGGAGCAGATAGGTGTTGGTGAGGCTGTGCTTGCCGTCAATGAGGTCACCGTAGGCTTTGTCGCTGCCACGCATGGCCTTCCAAAAGCTGTCGTTGTAGCTGCTGATACCGGTAGCTACGTACTTGTTGTTGATGTGATTATTCATGATTTTGTCCTCCTTACAGACAGTAGCGGCAAAGATACATGGCCGCATTATCGGGTGTGTAGTAGTGTTCCATCTGTTTGCCACAGCAGGGACAGGCGATTTCGTCCGATTTCGTGTGGCCGTGCAGATGATAGATATGAGGCATGATTTCCTCAAGGTAGGGCTTACCGGAGCTCTTGAACTGATCCGCTGACATCGCCGGGAAGAGGGCTACCTTCTGATGGCCGGAATCGTCAATGGCGATAACAGGGAAATATCTGGTCTCCGGCAGACCGTTTTCGTCCGTGATCCTCATACCCGGCCTCCGTTCAGCGGTGTGCCGTTCAGGTCAAAGAAACGCTCACGGCAGAACTGCATGGCTTCGGCATAGGATTTGAAGACCAGAGTGGAAAAACCGTACTGGACCCTCCAGTGCCAGTTCTTCGTATCGTTGCTTTCGAGGATGGCCACAGGGCGTCCCCGTTTGGTGAGAAGCAGCTTTACGCAGGTGTAATCCTTGGTGGAGAAATCTCTCGCGTCGGCATCTGTGAAAACCGCCTTTTTCTGGTAAATCAGCTTGTGAAACATAGTCGTTTTCTCCTTGTTTTTTTTGAAAAATTGGGGCCTTTAATTACCCCTTTGATTTCGCGTTTTTACGCACGAGACCCCACGCCGCTGTCCGGCTTGAAAGGCCACAGAGTTTTTGACCGCCCTACCGGTCACAGGGAGAACGGATATACCGCATTTGACCACCACCTTTCATTTGGGGCAGATGGGGCAAGCAATTATGGTTATTTCGTAAGAACGTTTTTCTATAGAAAAAAACAAAGTTAGCTGCCCCACGTGCCCCAGAGTCTTATTTCAAGAATTCCACGGCCTCACGGAGCGCATAGCCCATGAGCACTGTGGTTTTCTCTCCACCGGATCTGGGACGCTTGCGTATGACCTTCCCGGCATCGAACTTCCGCAGCTCGGCAATGAAGTTCTTGTTGTTTTCCACATAGCAGCCGTTCCCGGCGCACCATGTGCGGTAAGCGTCATACAGTTCGGAGGTCTTGGTCTCGGCCCCGGCATCGGCCACGAGGCAGTCCTCCGCAAACTGAGCGATCTTGTCGCTTTCATGGTAGTAAGCGTTGGTGGCGTCAATGACCGATTGTGGAGGCGTAAAGCCCTCGGCCTGCAGGAGCCGATATCCCTCCAGCATCCAGTTCAGAATTGCGCTCTGCACCTCCGGCTTTCCGAACTCCGCTTTCAGGCCCTTGTCCTGCTCCCATTCCTCAAAATGCTTGTCGAAGGGGATGATCAGTACACGGCCACTGGTGAAAAGCGTGGTGTCGGTGACCACCGGCAGATAATTGGTGTTGACGTACAATTTGAACTGAGGCTGGAAATCGAAGCTGTTCTCATGCAGGAAACGGGCGTTGAGCGTATCGTTGCCGGTCATGCTCTTGACCTGAGCGGCATTCAGCAGAAGGCCACGGCTCGGCTCCGAGATATTGGCAAGGCGGATACCGGCAAGACGGGCGATGTCCTCGCTGGGATTCTGGCTGTTCACGCTGTGCTTGAGCGCAATCGTCTCCGGCCTGACGGCTCTGCCGTAATCGCCCATGACCCGAAGGATGCTTTCCATCAGCGTCCCTTTGCCGTTACGGGTAGTCTCGCCGTAGAGGAAGAACATACACTCGAAACGGGTATCGCCGCTGACGGAGTAGCCGAGGGCCTTTTGCAGGAACTTGGCCTTTTCCGTATCGCCGCTCATGATTTCGCTGATAAAGCGGTTGTAGCGGTCGCTCCACGCATGAGGGTCATATTCCGTAGGCGTGATTTTCGTAAGCCGGTCCTCGGCACTGTGGCCCCGGAACTCCATCGTGCGGAGGTCCAGCGTACCGTTGGCGCAGTTGAACAGGAAACGGTCGCTGTCGAACTCCTGCATGGAGATCGGATATACGCTCTGGGCATCGGAGAGGATCGTGATTCGCATATGGCGGCTCTGCCATTTCCGGCAGAAATCGATGTAGCTTTTGCGCTTATGCTCATCGTGGATATCCAGCGCATACCTCATGAGCGCATCGGCCAGAGCCTTACACAGCTCCATCGCCTTCAGAGAGCCGGTGTCGGAGACCCAGCGTGTGCCGTCATAGATGTGCCACTGCTTTCGCTCCGGGACGAAACGAGCGATGGCCTTGAACACGTCAGCGAACAATCTGCCGTTGCCGATGTCGTTCCACGGATAGCGGTCATTCTCCGCCGGATGGAGTGAGGCCACGATCTGCTGGAGATCGCTGAAATCATCCGCTGCCGAGGACCTGCCCACGGGTTTGTAGAATTCCGTACACATCGCCACAGCCTTGGTAAGTGTGGCTATGCGGTAATCGTCCCGGTTCCACTTATCCCGCATCAGAGCAGATTGCCGGTACAGACGGTCCATCTGCTCGGTATCTCCGCCGCACCAGAACGCCAACACCGCACACAGGGCCGCATCCGCCTCGCTGTGGCTCTTTTCGTCCGGGATGGTGCCGTTCCACAGGGCTTTGAACTTCTCGCCCTGTTTGGAGGCAAAGGCCTTCTGGAGAACGGATTCATCGGAGAGGTAGCTGCCCGGAGCGGTCACACGGGATACCGGCTTTTCGGCTTTCCGCATATATTTCTCAAGCACCTCGGTCAGAGCGTCCGTCCGTTCCTCAATGCCGGTGCCGCTGATGGCGTTGCCGGTGACAGTGACGAAACGGCTCGTGTACCCGGCCACATAGACCTCCAACTTGATCTGGCGGTTATTGATGTAATAGCGGCCCTTGTCATAGGCCGGGAGCGAGGCTTTGAACAGAATCCGCACGCCGGTCCCGGACGGGCTGTATTCCGTATAGGTATCCATCCGTGCGATGATGTCCTCGGCCATATCCGACAGCACGCCATCCTTGACACAGCTGTCGATGTCGATGGCGCAGATGTCCCCGAAGACGCCGATGCCGATGCCGTCATATCCGGCCCTGTGTCTGACGGCTATGGCGTAATCGGTGAAGGTGGCTTTATTTGCGGAATCCGCACGGAGGCCGTTCGTCTGATACGGCACCTTGGTCCTGCTCCCGTCACGCTCCTCATATTTCCAGAGGCAGAAGGCACCTCGTTCCTTTAATTCCTGTGGCAGCTTTTCGTACATATCTGTAATCATCCTTTCCGGAGGGCTTTATCCCGTCCTTGATACCCACTGGAGGAAAACCGTCCAAGTGGTCCGCTTTTTCGGAGAAAAAATCTCTTCTCACTTCCCACCGGTTATGAGAGGCCGTTTTGACCAAAGATTTTTGAAGAAAATTTCTGTCCCTCAACTGGTAGCCTCGGCAGAGGGGCAAAACTGACGGTTTCCGAAAATTTTCTCTCTCCAATACCCACTGGAGGGTTTTGCCGGTTTTGAACGAAAGATTTTGAAATTTTCTTCGCTCAGCACCCCCCTTGTCAAAAACCGGTAAGGTGGTCCGCTTTTTCGAGAACTTTTTCTCCCACTACCTACTGGAGGGAAATGGGCTGTTTGGCCAAAAAGATCTGAAACTTTTTCTCTCCAGTACCCCCTTTGATAGTTCAGGCCGTTTTGAACGAAAGATTTTCATATTTTCTTCCTTCAGTACCCACTGGACAAAAATCGCCGTTTGGTCTAAGAAATCGGAAACTTTTTTCTTTCACTACCCTACGGACATGAGATGCCGAAGTGGTCCGCTTTTCAGGAAACTTTTTTCTCTCAATACCCAACGGACATGAGGAGCCGTTTTGAACGAAAGAAAATAAAAAAGCCTCCGGAAATTATCCGAAGGCAGTAGATTTCTTCACATTTTCGTGATATAATAAAGGGCAGTGTTTGATTAACCCGTTAGGTGCAAGGAGGCACGAAATGGCTGTTACATATAAAAAGCTGTTCCATATGCTGATTGACAGGAATATGACACCGGCCCAGCTTCAGCAGGAGGCCGGATACAGCGCAAACATATCCACACGTCTGCGCCGGGACTACTACGTTTCTCTTGAGTCCGTGGAGAAGATTTGCCGGGTGCTGAACTGTAAGGTGGACGATATCGTGGATTTCATTCCCGACAATCCTGAAAAGGAAACATGACGTTCGGAGGGATTTTATGACGAAACAGGTAAAATCCAAAGAGCGTGTGGCCGAGCACGGCGAGGTATTCACAGCCGAGCGTGAGGTCAACGCCATGCTGGATTTGGTAAAACAGGAGACGGAGCGTGTTGACAGCCGGTTTTTGGAGCCAGCGTGCGGTGACGGCAATTTTGTGGCCGAGATTCTTCGCCGGAAGCTGGAGGCCGCAAAGAAACGGGCAATACCTCCGAGAAAGAAAAAACCGCTGCCTCTGGAATTTGAGAAACAGTCGGTCATTGCCGTGGCAAGCATTTATGGCGTGGATCTGCTGATCGATAATGTAATCGCCTGCCGCCAGCGGCTGTATGATATCTGGAATGCGGAATATGAGAACATCTGCAAAAAGGAAGTCAGCGAGGATTGCCGGGATGCCGTGCGCTTCATTCTCAGCCGGAACATCGTCTGCGGCAATGCACTGAGCCTGAAAGTGGTAGACGAGAACGGCAACGATACGGATGAGCCCATTGTGTTTTCGGAATGGTCTTTTGTGATGGGCACGAAAATGCAGCGTAAGGACTACCGTTTCGATAAGCTGCTGGCTGGTGAATATGAGCCCAAGGCGGCAAAGAAAAAGAAGAAAAAAGACATGGACGCAGACGGACAGATGAGTCTTCTCTCCATGCTGGAAGAAAAACCGAGTGACGAGGGTGAATTCCTCACCTCCTATGTCACGGATTACAGGAGGGTCCAAGATCATGGCCAATAATCTCTATAACACGATGTACAATCCGGACGTGCTGTCCTGCATTGCCAATCTGTCAAACGATGAGGTGTTCACGCCGCCGGAAGTGGCAAACGCCATGCTGGACCTGTTGCCGCAGGAGTTATTCAGCGATCCGAACACTACTTTTCTTGACCCAGCCTGCAAGAGCGGAGTATTCTTACGGGAAATTGCGAAAAGGCTCCTCAAGGGTCTTGAGCCGCTGTATCCGGATCTGCAGGAGCGCACGGACCATATTTTCAAGCATCAGCTTTACGGCATCGCCATTACGGAGCTGACCTCGCATCTTTCCCGACGCAGCCTGTACTGCTCCAAATTTGCGAACGGCCCTTATTCGGTCACCCATTTTGATACGGTTGACGGCAATGTACGCTATAAGAACATTCAGCATAGATGGAAAGACGGAAAGTGTGTCTACTGCGGCACTTCACAAACAGGTGATCTTGGAGGAGACGAGCGAGGATCAGCCCTTGAAGCCCATGCATACGAATTGATACACACATCCAAACCAGAGGAGATTTTCAAGATGAAGTTTGATGTTATTATTTCAAATCCGCCATACCAGCTTAACACAGCCGGCGAAGATAATGGGGCACAGGCAAAGCCTATTTATCAGCTTTTCGTGAAGCAAGCAATCAAACTTGCACCTCGTTTCTTGGTTATGATTACTCCTTCTCGCTGGTTTGCTGGCGGATGGGGCCTTGATGATTTCAGAAACGAGATGATTCACAGTAACCACTTACGGGTAATTCATGATTATCAGAATTCATCGGATTGTTTTACCGGGGTTGAGATTAAAGGTGGTGTTTCATATTTCCTATATGATCGTGACAATGAGGGTCCTTGCGAATTTGTGTCTCATGAATCAGACAAGGTAATATCAACAGTTACACGATATCTTCATGAAGAGGGATGTGATGTACTCATTCGCTACAATGAGCTTATAAGCATATACAGAAAAGCAAGGACAAAGTTTAAATTTAAGCCTTTTAGCTCCATAGTGTCTGGAAGGAGCCCCTTTGGATTGAATACCAACCATTACGGAAATCCAAGCAAACATCTCTCCTCGGATGTTGTGTATTTTGAGCGAAAAGGTTTCAACTATATGGAAAGAGATCGAATTACAAAAAATGCCGAAGCTATCAGCAAATGGAAATTATATATTGCGAAAACTGCCGAAGATGGAAAACTACCGGGAAAAGTGATAGGGAACATAACTGATGGAAAACCCGGAACTATATGCAGTGGAACATATTTGATGATTGGTCCTTTTGAAACGGAAGCCGAAATGAAAAATGTAAGGTCCTATATGCAGACAAAGTTTTTCAGAATCCTTGTGGCAGCAAACAAAATATCACAGGATGCATATGCGAAGGTGTATGACGGCGTTCCGGTGCAGGATTTTTCCGTTCCTTGGACTGACGATAAGCTTTACAAAATGTATGATCTCACAGAAGAAGAAATTGCCTTTATTGAAACATTTCCTTCGGCGTCAGCTTTTCGCCGTCACGCTTGGCCTTCTTGACGGCATTGGACTTATTTATAATGGTTTCGATATCTGCATTCAGGCTACGGAATCCCTCAATACGCATGAGGGCATCCATCGCCTCTTCACTTGCAAGCAGACGGGCAAGCGTATCGTTGTCAACATTGACGAGCAATGCGCTCTCCCAGCGTTTTGCAAGGAGCGTGGCGGAGGTACCAGCCATAGCGATATCGAGAATTTCAGCGGCATTGACCTGACGCATGGCACTGCCGTCATACGCCAGCACAGGCAGGAAATTGATGAACTCACCGACCTTCTTTTCCGGATTGCTTTCGGCTACGTTCAGGCGGCAGGAATAATCGGAAATCTGGCGGAGCGCACGGTCCAGCGCAAAGTCAAAGACATAGCACTCCTGCTTGACGATTTCACGCTCACCGTTATCCTTTGTGATCTCCCACGGGCTCTGTACACGGAAGGCCGCTTGGAAATAGGTCTCCGGTGAGGAGAGGTTACGGAGCATGAAGATACCGGTCCACGGCTTGATGGTAACACCTGTGGTCAGCTTGCCGCAGGAGAGCGTGATGGTCTTTGTCTCAAGCGGATCGCCCATAGACCGGCGCACAGGGTCCAGAGCGGCAACACCGATACCGGCCTGTGTTCCGGCGCAGACGTTGACCTTGTAGTCGTGGTAGAACGCATTTTGCTTCTGTGCCAGCAGATTGGCCATAGCATAGCAGGAGGCCACGTTCGGCATGAACCACAGCGTATGGGACAGCACGTTCAGAAGACGGGTATCCGAATACGGCATCGGCGGCTTTTGCGCACCGAGCTTCAGTTCGTCCACAGAGGTCTCCAGATACGAGCCACGGATCAGATCCAGCCATTTCTGCACGTAATCCTCATATTTGAAATGTGCGTCCTTGCCGGTGCCTTCAGCGGAGAAGAACACGTTCAGGTCAAACTCATCAAACTCGCCCTGTTTGGCAATGCGCTGGATGCTCTCCGGGATTTTGTATGTAAGCATGACCATTCTCGGCAGAGCGGCGTAGGGATTGACGCCTTCGCCTTTCCATTCGGCCTTGGCCCTCTGTTCATCGGAATAGGTCCAGTTATAAATCTGCTCCTCAATGAACTCACCGGAATTCAGCGCACGGAACGGCGTGCCGGAGAGATAGAGGTAATAGGTTGTGGTGATCGGCAGCCACGTTTCATCGTAGGCGTTACCGGCATCGTATTTGGAAAGGTCCTCTTCGTAGGTATCCTCATCCTGTTCAAACAGCTTTTTTGCGCTGTCCTTCCATGCGCCGAAATGGTATTCATCGAAAATGACGAGATCCCAGTTCGTGGTGTGGACCCATTCGTTATTGGCCTTGATGCCGCCGGTCTCCTTGTTCACACCGAGGAAATCCTGAAACGAGCCGAAGCAGACGATGGGCCGGGATTTATCCGCTCTCTGATACTGCTGATCGTTTGTCAGACCGCCGGGGACGGTAGGCCGTGTGATGAATTGCCAGCCCTCAAAATCCATATGCGTCAGAAGGTCCTCACGCCATGCGGTCTGTACCGCCGGTTTGAAGGTGAGAATCAGCACACGCTTCATTCCCATTTTCTTTGCCAGCTGATAGGCCGCAAAGGTCTTGCCGAAGCGCATCTTGGCGTTCCAGAGGAATTTCGGCGTTCTGCCGCTGCCTTCCTCATAGGCCGATTTGAAATACTTCATGGTCATATCCACGGCGTATTCCTGCTCCGGACGCATGGCGAAGGTCTGTGTGCGCTCCTCAACGTTTTCCGCACCGGTCTGAACGGCAACAACAGCGGCCTTCACGTCGTTCAGCGTGCATTTGAACCACTCATTGCGGTCCTCACCGGCGTTCAGCTGCTGTTTGCCCTTTGCTTTCAAAACAGCGTGGACGTCATGGTCGGTGAAGCAGCTGCCGTCATTTTTCATGGCGGACCACCGGCCGAGAATGCGGTACGGCACGGCGGCGGTATGGACCTGCTCCTTGATACGGGTCTCCACATCACGCTCGGTATAGCCGACCTTGATATAGCCCTGATGGGAGGCCACACCTACGAATTCATAAGCGTATATCGTAGGGTGCGAATCTGGCCGTTGAGGGAAAAACTCCATTTCTGCCATTACTCGTCACCTCCTTAATCCATATCCTTTATCAAAGAAAGAGCTGACGGACGCCGAAAAGGAATACAAGTCCAAGCGAAAGATGATTCAGGAAAAGCTGATCAAATTCGCTACCCGTGTGCCGGTCTTCATGTATTTGACCGATTACCGGGAATACAGCTTGCAGGACGTCATCACGCAGCTGGAGCCGGAACTGTTCAAAAAGGTCACCGGTCTGGACGTAAAGGATTTCGAGCTGCTTGTATCGCTGAACGTATTCAACGAGGCTCTGATGAACGATGCCGTTTACAAATTCAAGCGGTATGAAGACGCCAGTCTGATCTACACCGGTATCGATAAGCACACCGGTGAAAATGTCGGTCTGTACAGCACCGTCATTAGCCGTGCGGATTATGACGCTATGGCCGGTCAGCTTGCGGCATCCATGACGGCGGACGCTCCCCGTGACGATGATATTCCGGAGCGGCCCGTCTTCACGAACATCATCAGCTATGATCTGGACGATGACGAGGACGATCTGCCGATGGTGGCGGAGCCGAAGGCAAAATACGAGACGAAACGTAAGCCGCTCGTTGAGCCCTCTAAGCCGGTATCCACGCCGACATACCGTCCGTCCTATGTGCCGCCTACACCATCCGTAACGCCGGTGGTGAAAAAGCCTACCGTGCATATTGACACATCAAAGGTCCACGCCGGGACTATCGTTTCGCACAAAGCATTCGGCCCCGGTCAGGTCAAGGGTATCGATGGAGGTCTTATTGTCGTTGTCTTCGGCGGTGTAGATAAGAAGTTCCAGTTCCCCGGAGCCTTTGAACAGGGCTTCTTGAAACTGGATGAATAACGCCTGATAGGGCAAAAGACAGCAGAATTATAACTATCGTGCAAATAGCCACATTGGGGAAACATACCAATCCTCAATGTGGCTATTTTTTTGCCCATTTCCCGGAAAGGGGGTGATAGATCATGAGGAACGCAAATAAACGGAAAGGAGGCTCATGTGTCATGGTCAGCGTGATTATCATGAAAACGGAGGCAACGTAATGGCAAAGAAACTGGATGCTGAGCAGATCGAGCGTGCCAGACACAAGAGCGAAAAAAGCAGCCGCCGGGAGGAAGAAAAGAGACACATACAGGAGACCATTGCGAAAAACCGCAGTGGTGAGCGTAAGGGCCGTGTAATCATGCCGGAGCGCAAGGAGTATGCGTTTCAGGAGGCCGCCAAGGTGCGTGTTGCCGCATACTGCCGTGTCAGCACAGCTGAAGAAGCACAGGTCGGCAGTTTTGAGATGCAGGTCCAGCACTTCACATCCGTTATAGAAAGCAATCCAAATTATGAGCTGGTGAAAATCTATACGGACGAAGGTGTGAGCGGTACCTCTGTGGCCGGTCGAAAGGGATTCCAAGAAATGATGGCTGATGCTGAAAAGGGCAAAATCGACCTGATTCTGACCAAGAGCATCAGCCGTTTCGGTCGGAACATCGTGGATATCCTCACGGCTCTGCGCAAGCTAAGCGATCTGACGCCTCCGGCGGCTGTCAATTTTGAGTCCGAAGGGATCAATACCAGTGACGGCAAAAACAAGCTGGTGATATCGATTCTTTCGGCTCTGGCAGAGCTTGAAAGCCAGCAAAAGAGCATCGCAATCAAAGAAGGCATACGCTACCGTATGCAGGAGGGGCTGTACAAATTCTCAGTCCGGAACACCATCGGATACTACCGGGATTATTCCGGCAGGATCAAGGTGGAGCCAGCTGAGGCCCGTATTGTGGAATACATCTTCGAGAGCTTTCTGGAAGGTGCGTCTCCGCAGGAAATTGCAGATTCCCTCACAGAACAAGGCATCCGCTCTCCCAAGGGTATGGAACGATGGAGGCAAGCCACAATCCGCAGTATCCTCTCCAACGAGAAGTATTGCGGTGACGTGCTGTACCAGAAGACCTATTCCAAAGACTATCTGACGCATAAATCCGTTAAGAACCGGGACGTCCTGCCGCAGTATTACTGGGAAAATAACCACACGGCCATCATTGACCGGGAAACGTGGCAAAAGGCCCAAGAGCTGCTTTCCTCCGGGAATTTCGGTAGACATGGCAAGCCGCTGGCCGCCATGAAAAAGAAATTCGTGGTGGCGAAGGTGAAATCCGGTGTACTGCGTGGTTTCATGCTGCTGGATATGGATTGGACCAAGGAAGAACGTGATACGGTCATCAAAATCATTGAAAACACGGAGCTTGACCTGAATCAAGCAGAAAGGAGCCAAGATTATGGCTATTGATTTTTCCAAGATTAACCTTGAGGTTATCGACATCAACACTAATGCCGATCCTGATATCTACATCAATCAGAACGGCATCACCTTCAGCAAGCGTGTGCTGGAGGATTTGAACTATCCACAGAACGTGCAGTACGGTTTTGATCCGGCCCAGCACGTTTTTGCCATCAAGGTCTGCAAGAGTAACGAGGCACGGGCCACCAGTTTCTCCAAGCCTCGTGCGGAGCAGACCACCACGCTCAGCTGCGGCAACAAGAATCTGAAGGAGGTGGTTGTGAAGATGGTCCCTGACTACGATCCGAAGAAACGATACAAGGTCACAGGCGAATTCGATGCCGAAAACCGTGTGATGTACTTCGACATGACCACAGCGGAGGTGTCGCTGTTCCGGGCCACCGATAAGTAAGCCCTGTTCCCGGATATAAAAAACGGGCCGTATCGATGGGTCACTCCACCGGTACGGCCTTGTTTGATGCAGAAACAGAAAAACGGCCACACCGGGCTTTTACCCAATGTGACCGTGATTCCTTTTTTCCCGCTTGAAGACGTATGGATAATGGTTTTTGAATTATCCCTTATCCGCTTCGCCTTTTACGGTCGGGCTTGAATTATTATATGCGGTTATTCTCCGTCGGCGTTTTTTGCTGCCTTTTTCGCCTTGATATTCTTGACGAACTGCGGAGTTATTTTATCAAGGGTTTGATTCAGCTTTGCCCACTCGGCTTCGGCCTTTACGGAGTCCTCTTCAAGGCGCTTCTCCATATCGTAATACATTATATTGCAGCCGCACTCGGGGCAGTTCTGCTTGAGGTCGAATATTCCGAGCTTCCTGCCGCATTTCGGGCATTTATTCTCCATTTATATTTCTCCTTTCGGGCGTTGGCTTTTTTGATCAGTCGGAGGTCGAATTCTGCGACACGTCCCTTGACTTTTCCTCGCGGCGAGCCATCATCTCCTCCTGAATGGTGCGGAGCTTCTCGCCCTCGAGGTCATAGAATTTAAAAGGAATCAGTGAGAGCAGCGACACTACGGGCGGGATTATGGTTATCAGCGCCCAGAGCCAGAAGCGTGTATTGACGGTCGCGCTCTCGACAAGCTGAAGCGAATTATCCGCAAGCTCCACGGTGACAAGACCTATAACGGGCATAATACGCGTCGCAATGGCGGTGCACAGCGAGCCGGTCAGCTTGCTGATAAAAGTCAGCAGCGAGAACGCCATGCCCTCGTTTCTCTCGCCGGTTTTCCATTCCATGTAATCGACAGTGTCGCCGATCATCTTGGTGGGCACGACCATTTTAATACTTGAAATCGCACTGAAAACGAAGCCCTGGATCATCAGCAGCGGAACTATGACCATCGGCTTGCGGTAGAATTTCAAGCCGATAAGGAAAATCACCGTGGCGACCGCCGCCTTGAGCAGCGAGGTGCGGATAACTATCTGCTTTGAGGTCAGCCTGCGTTCAATCAGCGGCATAAGCGGGTAGGCTGCAAAGCCGGATACTGCGCCCGGAATGCCGACTATGGTGCCCCAGCTTGCCGCACCGAGCGAGAAAATATAGAAATACTGAGCAAAGGTATCGGTTATTCCCTCGATCGTTGAGAGAATGCTTGAGCCGACAATGAGCATGAGCGGCTTATTCTTAAACAGGAACCTGAAGCAGTCAAGCACCTTCGGTTCATCGGAATTCTGCACCACACGCTCGCGGCAGAATATGCCGGAAAGAGAGAACAGACCCATGCCGAGCGAGCCGGCGACTATACCCATAACGAGGAAGAGCTGACGCATATTCAGCCCTATGACGCCCTTGTTGCTCAGGTCGATAAAGAGCGAAATTATCGGGGTCACAAGGCCGCCGATGATGCTTGAGAGGAAGCGCGCGGAGGCAATGGCATTTGACCTGTCCACCGGGTTCGGGGATATTGCCGCCGACAAGCCCCAGAATGGTATATCACCTATCGTATAGAAGAATTCCCATATGAAATAGGTCAGGCACATATAGACTATCTTGACCGCATCGGACTGCACGCCCGAGAGGAATTCCGCGCCGCCGAAAAACACGACGGTGGCTATGCCGAGCGGGATCGGAACAAACAGCAGATACGGGCGCAGCTTGCCGAGCCTTGTGCGGGTGCGGTCAACCACGGTTCCCATGATTGGGTCATTGAAGGCATCCCAGAAGCCCATTACCATTATCATAGTGGCAACCGCTTCGCTCGGTATGCCGAAAACGGTGACAAGGAAGAAGGTCATCTGCATACGCACCATGTTGTAGCCTATGACCTGGCCGCCGTTCGCAACGCCGTAAAGCACCGTTTCTTTGACGCCGACGTATCGTTTCTCTTTCAGCATTTCGTTATTTGACATAAGTATCTCCTTCCTGCTTATGACGTCTGAATGATACGGTCATTCTCACACTCGGCAACGAATCTCTCGATCGCCGCTTCATAAGCCTTGGGGTCGGTATAATAGCTGCGGGCATGTACCGCGCCCGCAACGGTCAGCTTCTCCTTGCGGGTCGGGCAGGCGGCGTAAAGCTCATCCTGCATGAATTGCGGCACAAAGTCGTCCGCCGCGCCGTGAATGAAAAGCACCGGGAGCTTTGAATTGCTCACCGCCCTGAGCGGCGAGGCGTCCCTAAAGTCATATCCGCATATCAAGCGGCAGATAAGGTCGCAGGTATGCAGCACGGGGAAATTAGGCAGGTGAAACGATGTTTTGAGCTGATATGAGAATTCATCCCATGCGCTCGTGTAGGAGCAGTCGGCGATAATGCCCTTGACTGCGGGGTCGCTCACCTTGTCGCTCATCATAAGCACGGTAGCGCCGCCCATTGAAACGCCGTGCAGATAGACATTAAGATTCGGGAAGCGCTTCCTTGCATAATCGAGCCAGAGCAGAGTATCCGCCGATTCATGTGTGCCGTAGCCGAGAAACTTGCCGTCGCTCTCGCCGCAGCCCCTGTGCTCCGGCATAAGGACTGTGTAGCCCTCACGGTAAAAATACGGCATATCGAAGCAGAATTCGCCGACACCGGAGCTGTGCGCTCCGTGGCAGGCGATAAGCAGTCGGCCGTTGCTCACGGGCGGTATTATGACGCTGCCCCTGAGCGTTTCGCCGTTCGAGGCGGTCAGCGACAGCTTCTCTATCGGGAAATCCGCAAACGCTTTCAGCGCGGCGTCCCTGTCCCTGTCGAAATCGCTCTGCGGGGCTTCGTTACCCGCGACGAGCTTGCCGATAAATTTCGGCAGCGGCATCTGTTTATGCCATATTATCTGGTTGAATATGAAGCCGCAGATCAAAAACAGCAGGATAATGAATACTCCGAGCACGGCTGCAAGGATTATCAAAGCCGTTTTCATTTTTCTCACTTCCCGTCCGTTATCCGCCCCGCATTTACGCATCATGCACAAGTTAAAACGAAGAGCAGGATAATTTTTATTGAAATTGCTCGATAAATACTCGTTTATTATAGACCATTCGGCGGCAAAAGGCAAGCAATTTAATGACAAAATAAGAGAAAAAAACGCTATGTTACAAAAGCGCAATATTGTGCGGCATTTTTGGAACCACAAATGTGATTTTTGGCAATCGACTACGAAATTTCAGGCATAATCGTCAGATTTTTCATCATTACCGACAGCCGTATTTTCCTTGACACGGGCAAGGCGATATGTTATAATCCAAGTATAACAAGTATAGCTTTTCGGGACTGACGGATTAGTGGAGCACCACGTGGACCGAGAAGCCGAAGCTGCCGACCGTCTGGGCATATTTATCCTTCATCGGGATAAATGTGCCCTTTTTTATTTTCGGAAGGAGGACAACATGAAGAAAGTAGCAATAATCATGGGAAGCGACAGCGACCTGCCCGTTGTCAGGAAAGCTGCGGCTACGCTCAATGACTTCGGGGTGCCCTACGAGGCGCATGTCTTTTCGGCGCACCGCACACCCGAACAGGCAAAGGAATTCAGCGCCGACGCGCGCCGTAACGGCTTCGGCGCAATAATTGCGGCAGCCGGCATGGCGGCTCACCTTGCGGGGGCTATAGCTGCAAACACCACCCTGCCGGTTATCGGTATACCCATAAAGTCAGGAGATTTAGGCGGTATTGACGCACTGCTCTCGACCGTACAAATGCCATCGGGAATTCCCGTAGCGACGGTCGCCATAGACGGTGCAGTCAATGCCGCTTTATTATGCGTTGAAATTCTCAGCCTCTCGGATGACGGGCTTGCCGCAAAGCTCGAAGCCAAGAGGAAAGCGGACGCCCGGAAGGTCCTCGATAAGGACTCGGATATAAAAAACAGGATCAATTCATTATAAATCAACCACGGAGGTAATCAAAATGGAAAAAACCGTTCAGCTCTATGAAGGCAAGGCAAAGAAAGTATTCGCCACCGACGACCCCGACCTTGTTATCGTCTCCTACAAGGACGACGCCACGGCTCTCGACGGCCTCAAAAAGGGCACCATCGCGGGCAAAGGCGTTATCAACAACAGGATGTCAAATTACCTCTGCCGTCTGCTGGAGCGGCACGGAGTGCCCACCCACTATGTGGAGGAATTGAACGACCGTGAGACGGTAGTTAAGAAAGTCTCGATAGTTCCCCTCGAGGTCATAATCCGCAATATCTCCGCAGGTTCGTTCGCAAAGCGCTACGGCGTTGAGGAGGGCATAGTATTCAAAAAGCCCACGATAGAATTCTCATACAAAAACGATGAGCTTCACGACCCGCTCATCAATTCATATCACGCCCTCGCCCTCGGCCTCGCCACCGAGGAGGAGATCGAGACAATCAAAGCCCTCGCCTTCAAGGTCAACGACGTTCTCAAGGAATATTTCCTCTCGCTCAACGTGAAGCTCGTTGACTTCAAGCTCGAATTCGGCAGGCTGCCCGACGGCAAAATAGTGCTTGCGGACGAGATATCGCCCGACACCTGCCGCTTCTGGGACGCAACCACGGGTGAGAAGCTCGACAAGGATCGCTTCCGCCGCGACATGGGCGGAGTTGAGGACGCTTACAACGAGATGATGAAGAGAGTATTCGGCAACTGAATCGGAGGATATAATGAGCAATTTGAGAGAAGAATGCGGAGTTTTCGGCGTTTTTTCGGGTGAAACAAACGACGTTGCAAGCACCACCTATTACGGCCTCTTCGCCTTGCAGCACAGGGGTCAGGAATCCTGCGGAATAGTGGTCAACGACGACGGCGTTTTTACCGATTATAAAGACACGGGGCTTGTAAACGACGTTTTCACCCCAAATATAATCGACCGTCTCGGCGAGGGCAACATCGCCATAGGCCATGTTCGCTACGGCACCACAGGCTCAAGCGAACGCAGCAACGCTCAGCCGATAGTGGTGAACCACATCAAGGGCAAAATGGCGCTCGCCCACAACGGCAATCTGATAAATTCGGGCGAGCTGCGCCGTGAGCTGGAGCTTGAGGGCTCAATATTCCACACGACCAGCGACACCGAGGTCATTTCATACATTATTACCAAAGAGAGGCTCTCCGCGCCGTCGATAGAGCAGGCGGTGAATCACGCGGTGGACAGGATAAAAGGCGCATATTCGCTCGTCATCATGTCCCCGTCGAAGCTGATAGCCGTGCGCGATGAGAACGGCTTTCGCCCCCTGTGCTACGGCATCACCAAGGACGGCAGATACATCGTCGCCTCCGAGAGCTGCGCCCTTGACGCTGTGGGAGCAGAATTTATCCGCGACATTAAACCCGGCGAGATAGTGGTATTCGACAAAAACGGAGTTCGCTCCATTGAGGATCACTGCGGCAAAGCGCCCGGCGCACTCTGTGTGTTTGAATATATCTACTTTGCCCGCCCCGATTCGGTCATAGACGGCTGCTCTGTGCACTCCGCAAGGCTCAGAGCCGGCGCATTTCTCGCCCTCGAGCATCCCGTTCAAGCGGACGTCGTCATCGGCGTGCCGGATTCGGGTCTCGACGCAGCGCTCGGCTACTCCAAGCAGTCGGGCATTCCATATGAGATAGGCTTCATCAAGAATAAATATATCGGCCGCACCTTTATAGCCCCGGGTCAGAAGAGCCGTGAGGACAAGGTCAAAATCAAGCTCAACCCCATTGCCGAGGCCGTTAAGGGCAAAAGAGTTGTTATGATAGACGACTCGATAGTCAGGGGCACGACCAGCGCAAGGATAGTGAAGCTCCTGCGTGAAGCGGGCGCAAAGGAGATACACATGAGGGTATCCGCTCCCCCGTTCCTCAACCCCTGCTACTACGGCACGGATATCGACTCGAGGGAGAATCTCATCGCCTGCAAATATTCGGTGGACGAGATTGCAAAGAAGATAGGCGTTGATTCGCTCGGCTACCTGAGCATCGAGAGCGTCAAGCAGATAGCCAAGGGCATAAACGGCGGCGGCTATTGCTCCGCCTGCTTCGACGGGATGTACCCGACCGAGATACCGCAGGCACCGATGAAAAACCGCTTTGAAACCAAAATTTCCGAAAACAAGGAGTAAAGCATGAAGAATTCACAGTCGAAGTCCTACGCCGAGGCAGGCGTTGATATCACCGCGGGTTACAAGGCCGTTGAGCTTATGAAAAGCCACATTGCAAGAACTTTGACAAGCGGAGTTTGCTCCGATGTCGGCGGCTTCGGCGGGCTTTTTGAGCTTGACACAAACGGCATGGAGCGCCCGACCCTCGTGAGCGGCACGGACGGCGTCGGCACCAAGCTTAAGCTCGCATTCCTTATGGATAAGCATGACACGGTCGGCATCGACTGCGTCGCAATGTGCGTCAACGACATCATCTGCTGCGGCGCGAAGCCCCTTTTCTTCCTTGATTACATCGCCTGCGGCAAAAACGTGCCCGAGAGGATAGCTCAGATAGTTGCGGGCGTTGCCGAGGGCTGCGTTCAGAGCGGCGCCGCCCTGATAGGCGGCGAGACCGCCGAGATGCCGGGCTTCTACCCCGCCGACGAATATGACCTTGCGGGCTTCTCCGTAGGCATAGTCGATAAAACGAAGATACCCGATAACAAATCCATGTGCGAGGGTGACGCGGTTATCGCCCTGCCGTCAAGCGGCGTGCATTCAAACGGCTTTTCGCTCGTTCGCAAGGTATTCGACGTCGAGAATTGCGACCTCACCTCCCCTCTCGACGAGCTTTGCGGCAAGTCGCTCGGCGAAGCGCTGCTGACCCCGACAAAAATATATGTGAAGCCCATGCTGGCGCTCTTTGAAGCGGTAAAAGTCAAGGGCGTTTCGCATATCACGGGCGGCGGCTTCTATGAGAATATCCCCCGCAGCATTCCCGACGGCCTCGGAGCTGAGATAAAGAAAGCCGATGTCCGCACGCTGCCGATATTCGACCTTATCGCAAAGGCGGGCGACATCCCCGAACGCGATATGTATAATACATTCAATATGGGCGTCGGCATGAGCGCCGTAGTCGCCGCCGAGGACGCCGAAAAAGCGGTTGAAACGCTGAAGGCAAACGGCGTTGACGCTTATATCCTGGGCAAAATAATCAAATCGACCGACAAGGTGGTGCTCATATGAGCAGGGTCGCCATCGCCGTGCTCGTATCGGGCGGCGGCACGAATTTGCAGGCTCTCATTGATTCTCAGCGCAGCGGAGCGCTTCACAGCGGCGAGATAACGCTCGTCATATCGAGCAGCCCGAGCGCCTACGCCCTCAAGCGCGCCGAGGATGCAGGCATAGCGACCTGCGTTTGTGAGAAGCGCGGGCGCAGCCAGGAGGAATTTGAAGCCGATATACTCAAAGCCCTGAAAGAGAACGGCATAGAGCTTATAATCCTCGCGGGCTTCATGTGCATCCTCAGCGAGAACTTTGTGAAGCTCTACCCCGAGCGGATAATCAATGTGCACCCCTCGCTGATACCGTCGTTTTGCGGCAAGGGCTTCTACGGGCTTCGGGTGCATGAGGCAGCGCTGAATTACGGCGTAAAGGTCACGGGAGCCACCGTGCATTTTGTCAACGAAATACCCGACGGCGGCAAGATAATAATGCAGAAGGCCGTTTATATTAAGGAAAACGACACACCCGAAACGCTCCAAAGGCGGGTCATGGAGAACGCCGAATGGGAGCTGCTGCCGAAATCGGCTGAAATAGTATGCGAAAGTATTAAGGAGAACAGATGATGAACATATATAAAACAGATTCCGCTGCCGATCTGCTAAGGGGCAACGCCTACGCAGGCAGAGGCATAATCATCGGCACCTCGGCAAACGGCAGATACGCCGTGACCGCCTATTTCATAATGGGCAGAAGCCAAAACAGCCGCAACCGCATCTTTATCAAGGACGGCGCGACCGTCAGAACCGAGCCTTTTGACTCTTCCAAGGTCGAGGATCCCTCGCTGATAATCTATAACGCCGTGCGCGAGAACGGCGGCGACCTCGTGGTCACGAACGGCGACCAGACCGACACGGTCTGTGACCTGATGACAGAGGGCAAGAGCTTCTCCGAGGCACTCGCTACCCGCTGCTTCGAGCCCGATTCACCGAATTTCACCCCGAGGATAAGCGGCATTCTTCATTTAGACGGCGGCTTCGACTACGAGATGAGCATCCTCAAAAGCATTGACCCCGACGGCTCGGACTGCTGCCGCTACACCTACGCTTACCCCTCAAAGGCGGGGCTCGGCCACTTCATCCACACCTATATCTGCGACGGCGACCCGCTGCCCACCTTCTGCGGCGAGCCCGAACGCATAGCCATTCCCGACGATATCGGCGGATTTGCCGCCGAGCTTTGGGACAGCCTCAATGAAGAGAACAAGATCTCGCTTTACGTCCGCTACACCGATATCGGCAGCGGCGAATACACCGACAAGCTGATAAATAAAAACCGCTGAGGAGGTCAAAAATGAAAGAATTCGAGCTGAAATACGGCTGCAACCCCAATCAAAAGCCCGCAAAAATATATATGGCAGACGGCTCCGAGCTGCCGATAAAAATACTTAACGGCAAGCCCGGCTATATCAATTTCCTTGACGCCTTCAACTCCTGGCAGCTTGTAAAGGAGCTGAAAGCCGCCCTCGGGCTGCCCGCAGTCACCTCGTTCAAACATGTCAGCCCCACGAGCGCCGCAGTGGGCATCCCGCTGAGCGATAAGCTCAAAAAAGCCTGCTTCGTCGACGATATCGAGGGTCTGGACGAATCCCCGCTCGCCTGCGCCTACGCAAGGGCAAGGGGCACCGACCGTATGTGCTCATTCGGCGACTGGGTCGCTCTCTCGGACGTGTGCGACGTCAAGACCGCCGAGCTTATCAAGCGCGAGGTCTCCGACGGCATCATCGCCCCCGGCTACGAGCCCGAGGCTCTTGAGATACTCAAATCAAAGCGCAAGGGCAGCTATAATATAGTCGAGATCGACCCCGATTATATCCCCGAGGAGATCGAGCGCAAGCAGGTCTACGGCATCACCTTCGAGCAAGGCAGGAATAACTTCAAAATAGATGAGGCTCTGCTCTCAAATGTCGTCACCGAGAATAAGAATATCCCCGAGAGCGCAAAGCGTGACCTTATAATCTCGCTCATCACTCTTAAATATACACAGTCAAACTCCGTCTGCTACGCCTACGACGGTCAGGCTATCGGCGTCGGCGCGGGTCAGCAGTCCAGAGTTCACTGCACCCGCCTCGCAGGCTCAAAGGCGGATACATGGTTCCTGCGCCAGTGCGATAAGGTGCTCTCACTCCCGTTTAGGGACGATATCAAGCGCCCCGACCGCGATAACATCATAGACGGCTACATCAACCGCAACGAGGAGGATGTCTGCGCCGACGGCATCTGGCAGAAATACTTCACCGAGAGGCCCGCTCCCCTCACCGACGAGGATATCCGCGAATATCTCTCAGGCATATCGGGCGTGTCGCTCGGCTCCGACGCATTCTTCCCGTTCAGCGACAATATCGAGCGCGCCCGCAAGAGCGGCGTCACCTACATTGCCGAGCCGGGCGGGTCGATCCGCGACGATCTCGTTATCGAATGCTGCAACAAATACGGCATGGCAATGGCATTCACCGGCATGAGACTTTTCCATCACTGATAGGGAGTTTTGCAAATGAAAGTAATGGTAATCGGCGGCGGAGGCCGCGAGCACGCCATAATCAAAAAGCTGCGTGAGAGCAGCGAAATAACCGAGCTTTACGCCCTGCCGGGCAACGGCGGCATTGCGAGCGACGCGGTCTGCGTCGATATCGGCGCAAAGGATATAGCCGCTCAGGTGAAATTCGCCGTTGAGAATAAAATAGACTACGCCGTTGTCGCCCCCGACGACCCCCTCTGCCTCGGCGCGGTCGACGAGCTGACCGCCGCGGGCATCCCCTGCTTCGGCCCCGACAAAAGGGCGACGATAATCGAGGGCAGCAAGGTCTTCTCAAAGAATCTGATGAAGAAATACGGCATTCCCACCGCCGCATACGAGGTATTTGACGATGAGTCGGCGGCGCTTGCCTATCTTGAGACTGCGCCCGTTCCGACGGTCATCAAGGCGGACGGACTTGCGCTCGGCAAGGGCGTTATAATAGCCGAGACCCGCGAAGATGCGAAAGCCGCCGTGCGCTCGATGATGAGCGACAGGGTTTTCGGTGAGAGCGGCGCAAGAGTCGTGATAGAAGAATTTTTGAGCGGCCCCGAGGTATCGGTGCTGTCGTTCACCGACGGAGGAACGCTGATACCGATGGTATCCTCAATGGATCACAAGCGTGCGCTTGACGGCGACAAGGGGCTGAATACGGGCGGTATGGGCACGGTTGCCCCGAATCCGTATTACACAGCCGACATCGCCGAGAGATGCATGAAAGAGATATTTATCCCGACAATAAAGGCGATGAAAGCCGAGGGACGCACCTTCAAGGGCTGCCTTTATTTCGGGCTTATGCTGACCGAGAGCGGCCCCAAGGTCATTGAATACAACTGCCGCTTCGGCGACCCGGAGACCCAAGTGGTGCTGCCGCTGCTCGAGAGCGACCTTTTCACAGTGATGCGAGCCGTGACCGACGGCACTCTCAGCAAGACCGAGGTAAAATTCAAAAACGCCTCTGCCGCCTGCGTTATTATGGCATCGAGCGGCTACCCGCAGAAATACGAGAGCGGGTTTGAGCTTGAAATTGACCCCGCCGTTGAAAGCAGCGTATACATTGCGGGCGCAAAGCGCAGCGGCGATAAGCTCCTGACCGCAGGCGGGCGGGTGCTCGGCGTTACGGCGGTTGAGCCGACGCTTGAGGGCGCAATAGCCGCCGCATATGAAAAAGTTAAAAAGATCAGCTTCAAAAACGCATATTACCGCAAGGATATCGGAACGAGAGCGCTCAAAGCAAGGGAGGGCAAATAACATGGTCTATCGTATATTCACCGAGAAGAAAAAAGAGCTTGCCGCCGAGGCAAGAGCGCTGCTCTCGGATATCAATTCGCTTTTGCAGATAAAGAGCGTGACCGACGTGCGCATTATCAACCGCTACGACGCTCAGAATATCACCGAGGAGCTGTTTGATTACTCGGTCGGCACGGTCTTCTCCGAGCCGCAGCTTGATATCACATATTCCGAGCTTGAGGACGACTCCGCAGCCTGCTTCGCCGTCGAATATCTTCCCGGTCAGTTTGACCAGCGAGCAGATTCCGCGGCGCAGTGCATCCAGCTCATCTCTCGGGGCGACCGCCCGCTCATCCGCACGGCAAAGGTCTATATGCTCTACGGCAGCGTTGCCCCCGCCGAGCTTGAGGCGATAAAGAAATATGTCATCAACCCCGTTGAAGCCCGTGAAGCAAGCCTCGAGAAGCCCGATACATTGGAGATAAAGTATGATATCCCCTCCGGCGTTGCGACCCTTGACGGCTTCACCGCGCTTGACAGCAACGGTCTCGCGGATTTTGTGAGCCGCTACGGCCTCGCCATGGATACGGACGATATCAAATTCTGTCAGGATTATTTCAAATCGGAGCGCCGTGACCCTACTATGACCGAAATCAGGATGATAGACACCTATTGGTCGGATCACTGCCGCCACACCACGTTCCTCACCCATATCGACAGCGCGGTATTCGAGGATGAGCTGCTCCAAAGCGCCTATGACGAATACATGGCAGTCAGGCGTGAGCTCGGGCGCACAAAGCCCGTATGCCTTATGGATATCGCCACCGTGGCGGTGAAATATCTCAAGGCTCACGGCAAGCTCGACAAGCTCGACGAATCCGAGGAAATAAACGCCTGCACTGTTAAGATAAAGGTCAATGTTGACGGCAGCGACGAGGATTGGCTGCTGCTCTTTAAGAACGAAACCCACAACCACCCGACCGAGATCGAGCCCTTCGGCGGCGCGGCCACCTGCATCGGCGGCGCTATCCGCGACCCCCTCTCGGGGCGCTCTTATGTCTACGGCGCAATGCGTATCACAGGCGCAGCGAACCCGCTCAAAAAGGTCTCCGAGACCCTGCCGGGCAAGCTGCCGCAGCGCAAGATAGTGACCACCTCTGCTGACGGCTATTCGTCCTACGGCAACCAGATAGGTCTCGCAACAGGCATCGTTGACGAAATATATCACGACGGCTACGCCGCAAAACGCATGGAGATCGGCGCAGTCATAGCCGCCGCCCCCGCCGAGAATGTCCGCCGTGAGAGACCCGCCCCGGGCGATATCGTTATCCTCCTCGGCGGCAGCACGGGCAGAGACGGCTGCGGCGGAGCGACAGGCTCATCAAAATCACACACTCTCAAATCACTTGAGACCTGCGGCGCAGAGGTGCAGAAGGGAAATGCCCCCGAGGAGCGCAAGCTCCAGAGGCTCTTTAGAAACGGCGAGGCCTGCCGTATGATAAAGCGCTGCAACGACTTCGGCGCGGGCGGCGTTTCAGTCGCCATAGGTGAGCTTGCGGACGGGCTTGAGATAGACCTCAACGCAGTGCCCAAAAAATATGAAGGTCTTGACGGCACGGAGCTTGCAATAAGCGAATCTCAGGAGAGAATGGCGGTCGTTGTCGCCCCCGAGGATGTCGACAGATTCCTGACCCTTGCCGACAGCGAGAATTTACAGGCCGTGCCCGTAGCCGTCGTCAAAGCCGAACCGAGGCTCGTTATGAATTGGAACGGCAAGGCCATAGTTGATATCAGCCGTGAATTCTTAAACTCCAACGGTGCGGAGAAGCATATAACCGCCGCGCCCGAGAAGCCTCAGCCCTACGGCAGGCAGGTAAACGGCGGATTTGCGGAGAATTATACTGCCCTCGCCGACGACCTCAATATCTGCTCAAAGCGCGGACTCGCGGAGCAGTTTGACTCCACCATAGGCGCGGGCACGGTGCTCATGCCCTTCGGCGGCAGGAATCAGCTCACGCCCATTCAGGCAATGGTGCAAAAGATCTCTGTCGAGAAGCGCCACACCGACGACTGCTCGCTGATGGCGTGGGGCTACAACCCCTTTATCTCGGAGAAAAGCCCCTATCACGGCGCTTATCTCGCGGTTATCGAGTCGGTCTCAAAGCTCATTGCAACGGGCGCCGAATTCAGCGACGTTTACCTCACCTTCCAGGAGTATTTTGAGCGTCTCGGCAAGGATGAGAAACGCTGGGGCAAGCCCCTCGCCGCGCTTTTGGGCGCATTCAAGGCGCAGACCGACCTCGGCATAGCCGCGATAGGCGGTAAGGACTCGATGAGCGGCACATTTGAAAAGCTCGACGTGCCCCCCACCCTCGTTTCATTCGCCGTCACGACCGATAAGGTCAAAAACGTCACCGCTAATGAATTCAAAAAGGCGGGCGACAAGGTAGTGCTCATCGCCCCCGAATACAATAAAAACGACCTGCCCGACACCGCGTCGCTGCTCGCCGTATACGGCAAGGTCACCTCGCTGCTCAGGAGCGGCAAGGCGCTTGCCTGCTACACCCCGACCTACGGCGGCATTGCCGAGGCAGTAATGAAGATGTGCTTCGGCAATTCGCTCGGCTTCAAATTCAGCGACGGCATATCGTTTGACACTATATTCGGCTACCGCTACGGCAGCTTCCTGCTCGAGGTCACGGAGGGTATCGAGGGCGCTGTCGAGATAGGCAAGATAACAAACGACGGCAAAATTTCTTACCGCGGCGAGGAAATAAGCCTCAGCAGGCTGCTCGGCGCTTATGAAGATAAGCTCGAGAGCGTTTTCCGCTGCAACATCAGCTCCACACAGCCCGACCCCGAGAATTTCTCATACATCGCTCAAGACCGTGCAGCCCCCGCTGTCAGGAGCGCAAAGCCGAGAGTGCTTATCCCCGTATTTCCAGGCACAAACTGCGAATACGACAGCGCCAAGGCAATGCGTGACGCCGGCGCGGAGCCTGAGATATTCGTTATCAACAACCGCAGCGCCGACAAGGTCGCCGAGAGCGTTGAACGCTTCGCCGAGAGCATGAAAAAGGCTCAGATAGTCTTTATCCCCGGCGGCTTCTCGGGCGGCGACGAGCCTGACGGCAGCGGCAAATTCATCACCGCATTCTTCCGCAACGCGGCCGTAAAAGCCGAGGTAGCCGACCTGCTCGATAACAGAGGCGGTCTGATGTGCGGCATATGCAACGGCTTCCAGGCGCTTATCAAGCTCGGCCTTGTGCCCTACGGCAGGATAATCGACACTGACGAAAGCTGCCCGACCCTGACCTACAACACGATAGCCCGCCACCAGTCAAAGATAGTGCGTACCCGCATTGCCTCCAACAAATCCCCGTGGCTCGCCGAGACCGAAGTGGGCGATATCTACAGCGTACCCATATCTCACGGCGAGGGACGCTTCATCGCAAGCGACGAGCTGATACGGCA
>ULTB01012228.1_pt1 | contig 52446 bp, 50 predicted proteins | sample 1957251 | NCBI WGS metagenome assembly ULTB01 (sample SAMEA4835724, study PRJEB28245) | human gut metagenome | biome: gut microbiome; material: fecal sample | place: Denmark | collected 2008
GTTTTTAATGGCTACAGGTAAAGAACGATTTGTAGAACTACTTGATCAACAGAATTATCAAATGATCAAAAGTTTTAAGCAGACATATATTGATGCATTGAAGCAGTATTATTATGTAGGTGGTATGCCAGAAGCTATACAATATTTTGCAAATTATAATGATTATAATGAAGTACGAAATATTCAGAAAAAAATTCTATTCGCTTATGAACAGGATTTTTCTAAACATGCACCTAATGAAATTGTTCCTAAAATAAGGATGCTTTGGAATAGTATTCCATCACAGTTTGCTAAGGAAAATAAGAAATTTATATATGGTCTTGTTCGTACCGGCGCGCGTGCTAAAGAATATGAAACAGCTATTATGTGGCTATCTGATTGTGGATTAATACATAAAATTAGTCGTGTAAACCAAGCTGGTATACCCTTGAAGGCGTATGAAGATTTAAAGGCTTTTAAAATTTATTTATTAGATGTAGAGCTTTTAGGGTGCATGACTGGTTTGAAACAAAAGACGCTTATTGAAGGTAATAATTTATTTGTGGAATTCAAAGGTGCACTGACTGAACAATATGTATGCCAACAACTCAAGACAATAGAAGATTTGAATATATATTATTATACAAATGAAAGAGGAAACTGTGAAATAGACTTTGTGATAGATAGAGACAATCAGATTATTCCAATAGAAGTCAAAGCAGAAGAAAACTTAAGAGCAAAGAGTCTTAAAACATATAGTGAAAAGTTTTCTCCAGATATTTGTATTCGAACTTCTATGTCTGACTATAGAAAAGAAGATTGGCTTATTAATCTACCTCTTTATGCAATAGAAGAAATAAAGGAACTATGAAAAAACGACACAATCAAAGTGTCGTTTTTTAGTTAATTCATGCTTTTTTGTAACTTCTTAGCGACAATTATCAATACAATCACAGAGTAGCTGTACTGATATAATCCATTATATAAGATTCAGTGGTATCAAAGTGGCTTGTGAAATCTTAGATCCTACAAAAGCACTGATATCATAACCAATAAAGAATAAACCAAATTTAGATGCCATACTTGCTCCTTATATTAGAAATTGCAGCATCTCCCTCTACTATGTTTTCAGATTTTACATCTTTCAAACCACCTAGGATTGTTTTTGCTTCATTTATCTTTCTCATAGTTTTTTCATAATACTCGATATCCATAATAACCAATCTGCCATATCCATTCTTGGTTACGAATACAGGACCGTTTTCTTCTGCACAAAGACGTTCTACTTCAACTGTATTTTTTAAATCACGCATTGGAATAATCTTCATACAATCAGCTCCTTTCTTGTGGCTATATTATAATCTATATTTAGCCACGGTGTAAGCGACTGTGAATTATTACGAAAAAAAACGACACAACCAGACAAATTTTTCCCTTGATCTGCTTTGCAGGTCAGTAAAAAAACGCTGTCTTGTACGGTATCGGCTTCATACCACTTATTTTCCAGCATCATACGAGCTAGCTTTTGTCGGTGTAACAACCGCTTGATACGGTCATATCAGTAACGGTAGTAGAGAAAAGCGACCAATGCACAAACACCAGTCGTTATCAGAACCGTAATGGAATTGTAGGCAGTCCAAGTAATTCCGGCATGGAGCAGGTTAAAATCTGTCCAGTCTGTAACAAGGAGCTGTCGCAGATTCAATAGCAGGAAATCTAGATAACCCTGTATGTATCTGGTTCCAACGCCTCTTGTTGTCGGTATCATTAAACTCACTTCTGTCATCATCTCGTTGACAGCGCCTAACGATTTGCCATCATCAGTAAGATATCTCTTCTCTATAGGAGATACGCAAATGATGCAAAGAAAGTATGGATTGAAGTGGCATTAGAAGAAGGTATCAAGATTGATAAACCAGATAGTATTGAGGACTATTTTGGAAAATTCAAATTGAGAATCCCTAAGACTCTTATCTAGAAATGACGGCTTACTTTTAAAATAGAAGACAATGACGTAAACATTTACACAGAAACTGTCCAAAGGCAATGTCCGGGGTTCACATTCCGGCTTTTTTGCTTGAGTAAATCTAAAGTATATTTAGTCGCTTGCTTTTTTTAGATATTTCATAGATGTTTCATAAATGATTAGTAGGATGAAATAAAGGAGATGATAAAAATGAAACAAATAAAAAAAGTAATGGTATTTGGAGTGTTGTGTTTCTGTACTGCGCTTATAGGATGTCAAAATAAAACAAATGCATTCACAAGTTCAGTTTTAATTAGGAACAAAACATCGTTTAAGCCTATTGATGAGGCAATAGATTCTAAAGAGGAATATGTTTATGAATATTTAGGTCTTAAATTTAAGTTATCTCAAAATATTAAGACTGCTATGAATCAAAAAAGTCTTGTGATGCTTGATGCACAAAATGCGTTAAATCAAGATTTAAGATATGCTTTTTTCTCATTTAATACAGTATCAAATACGCAAAAGAACATTGTTGTTGAAGATACTAAGGACTATATAAAATGGGAAAATAGTCTTAAGAGAGAAGGTACTATTGGTGTGTATCGAAAAGGAATGTCTCAAGAGGTGCTAACTGATTTGACTAAATGCAAATATCATAAAAAAATAGGCACTTCTGATGATAAACAATATGAATATTACATAAGTTACCAGACTGAGGATTTTCTAAAGGAATTAATGAAATCACACATAGAAATAATTGATCGATTAAAAGAAACAGAAAATGGCTTTGTTTTAAAAGAAAAGAAAGATTTAGACAATACAGAGGTTTTTGATGAGTAATCGTGCTATTTATTATATAACAAGAAAGAAAAAAAGGTCTCTTATTATTTTGATTATTGTTACAGTTATTTTTTCTAGCTTATATGTATCTTTAAATGTTATTAAATCCACAACACACTTAAAGAACTCAATATCTAGAACTGCGCAGACTTCTTTAACAATTTCCAAAAAAGATCAATCATCCTTTGATCATAAGGCCTTTAAAGAAACCAAGAATTATATTTTGCAATACAATGGAATTATAAAACCCAAACAAATAAAAGTCATTGAAGCAATGCAGTCAATAAAAAGAGATGATTTACCTAAAGAGTACCAGAATGTTTTATCATATCAGGCGATAAATCAAACAGAAAACCATGCTTTATTCAAAAGCGGTAATTTTATATTAGAAAAAGGAAGACACCTAAAAAAAATGGATTTAAATAAAGTGATGATTCATGAACAATTAGCAAAAAAGAATCATTTAAAAATAGGGAATTATATAACATTACAGAATAATCATCGATATAAAATTATAGGTATTTTTTCGGGCAAAAAACAAGAAGCATATACTGGATTGACTTCGGATTTTAGTGAAAATATGATTTTTATTGATTATCGATCATTACATACAAAGAATGTGAATCAAATGATTATGTTTTTTAATAGTTCACAAGAAGCTCAAATGATTATGAATCATCTTCGACAGAAATATATAGATTATGATATTGAAGAAGATCGTCAAACATATAAGGAAACCTTAGAAGCAATTAATTATATACAATACATTATCAAGTTAATAGTATATAGTTTTATTGTGGTTGCTATAGTTGTTCTTTCTCTTATTTTAATTTTATGGTTAAGAGAAAGAATCCATGAAATAGGTATTTTATTATCAATAGGAATAAGTAAAATAGAAATCTTAGGTCAGTTTATTATTGAACTTCTTTTGATTTCATTACCTGCAGTTATTTTATCCATTGCTGTAGGTAATCTATTATTTAAATTCATCATTAATGAATTATTAAAACATGAATATTCTTTGCTTGTTACAAATGGAATAGAGCAAGAATTATCTGCATTTTTAGCAAGTTATGGAATTTTAGTCACTGTTATATTGTTGTCAGTTGTCATAGCTTGTGGAATGTTCTTGACTAAAAAACCAAAAGAGATTTTATCAGAAATGAGTTAGGAGATTATAATGAGTGTATTAGAAATATCGGAATTAAGCTATAGATATAAGAATTCAAGAGAGAATATATTATTAGATGTCAATCAAACTTTTGAATTAGGTCAGTTTTATGCGATTATCGGTTCCTCTGGTGCTGGAAAGTCAACGCTGCTTTCTTTACTTGCGGGTTTAGATGAACCTCAGGAGGGAAATATTTATTTTGAAAATGAAGATATTAAAAAGAAAGGTTGTAGTTATCATAGAAGAAATCATATTTCTTTGGTGTTTCAAAACTATAATCTCATAGACTATTTAACACCTCTGGAAAATGTGAGATTGGTGAATAAGAAGGCATCACCATCATTGTTATTAGAACTTGGATTAAATCAAGATCAAATAAAAAGAAACGTCATGAAGCTTTCAGGTGGACAGCAGCAAAGAGTCGCAATTGCGAGAGCTTTAGCATCTCATGCACCTATTATTCTAGCAGATGAACCAACAGGTAATCTAGATAATAGTACAGCGAACGAAATCATTGAAATATTGAAAAAAATGGCTAAAAAAAGAAATAAATGTGTTATCGTTGTCACACATAGCAAAGAAGTTGCAAATAGTGCAGATGTTATTTTGGAACTCAAGGATAAGAGATTACAGGTTGTTGAATGGGAGGATAAGATATGATAAGAAATGCATTTGCATATGTAACAAGAAAAAAGCTTAAGTCTTTAATCATTATTGTGATTATAGCGATGATGTCTACTTTTTGTATTTTGGGCTTAGGAATTAAGAAAGCAACTGATGTATCATCCAAGAAAAGTCTAGGGAATATTACCAATAGCATCTTGCTAGAAATTAATAGACAGGTTAATCCTGGGACACCTAGAGGTGGAGGAAATGTAAAAGGAAGAGATATTAACAGGATTGCACAGTGCAAGGAAATTTATTCTTATGTAAAAAGAATTAATAGTGTTGCAGATTTATTAGATCATGAAATCATTGAAACGCCAGAAACACTAGCTAATCAATCTCCTGAAAGAGCTAAAAACTTTAAAAATACAGTGATGCTGACAGGCGTTAATGATTCCACTAGAGAAAATAAATTTGTATCAGGAACTTATAAATTAGTAGAAGGAAAGCATCTTCAAAATGAAGATAAAAATAAAGTTTTAATGCACAAGGATTTAGCTCAAAAGAATCATTTGAAGGTGGGAGATCATTTGAAAATAAAATCAAATTTATATGATGCAGACAATGAAAAACAAGCTAATGAAATTGTTGATTTAGAAATCAAGGGGCTTTTTGATGGTCATAATAAAGGTAGTGTCAGTGCAGCACAGGAACTCTATGAAAATACTTTAATCACTGATGTGCATAGTGCAGCTCAGGTTTATGGCGATACAGAAGAGACAGCAGCTTATCAAGATGCCACATTCTTTGTAAAGGGACAGTATGATTTGAACCAAGTTGTGAAATCATTACAAAAACTAGATATTGACTGGAGGGAATATGTTCTCATAAATGGTGCTTCTAATTATCCTGCCATGTATATGTCTATTTCATCTTTATATAGTATTGCGAATAAATTATTTTATGGTGCATTGATTTTTGCAGGTATTATTGTTGCTTTGCTTCTTCTATTATGGATTAATGCGAGAAAGAGAGAGATTGCAATTATGCTTTCTTTAGGTATTTCTAAAGTAAGGATTTTTGGTCAGTTTATGATAGAATTATTATTTATGATAATTTCTTCTTATGCATTATCTTATGGTCTTGCGTATTATTTTTCACAATCATTTGGTCATATGATATTAAACAATGTAACGGCTGATATTGCTAAGCAGCTTGCAAACCAGGGAGCATCAAATCAATTGGGTGCAGGTGCCGAGGTTGATGGTTTTAATAAGATGATTACAAGTTTAAATGTACATGTTTCAATGGATACAATGCTAATTGTTATTGGTTTTATGACAATAGTTATGGTTTTAGCACTTGTGATATCATCAATGAGAGTTCTTAAAAATAAGGAAAAAACATTGATTTATGAACGTTAGATATTATGTATAATAGAAGAAAGGAGGGATATTATGGACTTATTAGTTGTAGAGGATGATACTGTTATAAGAGAGGGTATTAGTGAATTTCTATCAGAATACGGCTATCATGTCATTGAGGCTAGAGATGGTAAAGAAGCATTAGATTTATTTAACAAAGAGATCAAACTTGTTTTGCTAGATATACAGATTCCTTTTATAAATGGCTTAGAAGTTCTAAAAACAATAAGAAAAGAAAGTGATATCCCTGTATTAATGTTGACAGCATTTAATAATGAAGAGTACAAAATAGAAGCTTTTACGCAACTGGCAGATGGCTATATTGAAAAACCTTTTTCACTGATTGTATTAAAGACAAGAATAGATGCATTAATAAAAAAGTATTATGGTTCTATAGAAAAGTTTATATATAAGAATATAGAGATTAATTTTACCAGCTATACAGCAAAAATAGAGGGAAGAAGTATCGAAATAAATCCTAAAGAATTAAAAATATTAAAATGCCTTCTAAATCATGAAGGTCAGGTGCTTTCAAGAATGCAAATTATTGATCAGGTATGGAAAGAAACAGACGACATTCCCTATGATCGTGTAATTGATGTCTATATCAAAGAACTTAGAAAGAAACTGCAGCTCGATTGCATTACAACAATAAGAAATGTAGGCTATAAATTGGAGAGAAAATGAAAAAACTAAAGATATTCCCTAAAATGTTTATTCAAATATTTTCTGTTTTATCAATTATTGTTCTATTAATTCACATATCTATTTATTTAATTTTTCCTAAAACATATTTAGATACGAGAGAGGCTAAAATTAATAAAACAGCCAATGAGATATCATATAGTTTAGAAGGTAAAAACATAAATGATATTAAACGGGCAACAGAACTTTATTCTAAAAACAGCGATATTAAAGTATTTGTAAGTAGTGAAAAGAAAGATAATGAAGTAGAAGTTTCAAATGATTTAAATATTAATTTAGATAGTCCTAATAATTCATTAATTATTGAAGAGAGAAGGATTACTTTAAATGATGGTCATCAATTATATTTGAAATTTATTTCTACTGCGGATATGTTGCAGGATGCAAAGAATTTGAGTTTAGGCTTCTTACCATATTCTTTATCTATTTCTCTTTTATTATCCGCTGTCGTTTCTTTAATCTATTCAAGATCAATTAAAAATAATATCGATGAAATTAAAAGTGTAACAGATCAAATGATACAGCTAGATAAGAATGCTTGTTTAGTTCATACCAGTGATGATGAAGTAGGTGAACTCAAAGAACAGATCAATGAACTCTACTTTACTTTATTAAAATCAATAGATGATATAGAACTCAAAAATAAAGAAATAATAGAATTAGAAAAACTTAAATATGATTTCTTAAAAGGGGCTTCACATGAATTAAAAACACCTCTTGCAAGTCTTAAAATCATTCTAGAGAACATGATCTATAATGTAGGCAAATATAAAAATAGAGATGTTTATTTAGAACAATGTGTGGATATAGTAGATGGTCTTTCTAGTAATATTTCTCAAATATTATCTATCTATTCTATAGATCATCTCAAGAATGATGAAGAGGACGTTATTATACAGGAAGTTCTTAAAGAAGTACTAGATAAATATGAGTTGTTAGCACAACAGAAGAATATCCTGGTTAATAATAAGATAGGCTCGGAACATATTTATATTGGAAGAAATGCTTTCAATGTGATTTTATCTAATTTGATTAGTAATGCAGTTAAATATACGAATAATTGTGGAATAATAGATATAGGTATGGATGAAGATTGTTTTTATATAAAGAATTCCTATATAGAGAGTCAAATCGAATTGAATAAGGATACAAGTCATGGGCTTGGTTTATATATTGTAAACAACTTGTTAAATAACTACCAGATAGACTATGAAATTATTCAGAATCAAAATACGTATCTCTTTAAAATATACAAAAAAGATTCTCAACTATGAGGGGCGGATTGTAAAATCGGAGTAATTCACTGTTTATTCCACTATCGTAAAGCAACAGCCGAGGTTAAGGAATTGCTTAAGGATTCATTGAACTGGAAGAATTATACAGAATTAGATTATTATAAGGGTTTTGATGCATTATACTAATTAGACAAATTGTAAATAATAGATTGGGGAAAGTTCGTAAAGTTAGAACTTATTTTCTCGTTGAAAAGGCTGGGTAGTAGGCACGAAAAAAATGGGCATTACCTTACGGTGATGCCCATTTATCAGGGACTGTCAATGTACTGTCCTTGACTTTTGGATCAGTTTAATCAAGTGTCGTTTTAATCTTAATTCATAGTTTTCTGTAACTTCTTAGCTACTAGTACTAATACAATTGCTAGTGCTGCAAGAATAGCTGAGCCAATATAACCCATTACATAAGATCCAGTGGCATCAAAGAAGCTTGCTGAAATCTTAGGACCTACAAAAGCACCAATGCCATAACCAATAAAGATTAAACCATAGTTTCTGTTGTAGAACTTAGAACCAAAGATGATCTTAACCATAGGTGCAAATACGACAAGTAATCCACCAAATGAGAATCCTACTAAGGCAATACATAAGATGAAGTATGCATAAGAATGGGCCATAGTTAACATCAACATTGAGACGCCGTTAATAAGTAATACAAGAATTAGTGAGTTCCATCCCTTTAATTTATCATAGATAAAACCAAATGAGATACGACCAAACATGTTAAATAAAGTCATAAGTGATACACAAAGTGCTGCACTCATCGCATTTAAACCAATCTGTTTCTGAGCGATTGGAGAAGTAGCAGAAACCATCATAGTTCCTGCTGCATTCGCAAAGATAAACATTACTACTAATACCCAGAAGATAGGTGTTTTAACCATCTGTGGGATGTTATAGTCTTTTGTATTTAATTCTTTAGATTGTGTTGTTGATGGTGTCCATCCTTCAGGAGTCCATCCATCAGGACAAGGTACAATCATCCAAGCAACAGCACCAACACCAATTAAGAAGATCACACCAAGAATCTTACATGCAGTCTGTGCACCATATGTAGAGATAAGCATCTGAGCAATTGGTGACATAATGAATGGTCCACATGCGGCTCCAGCCTGTACTAAACCAGAAATAGAACCACTCTTGTCAGGGAACCATTTTAAAGCGGTTGGAAGACATGCTGGATAAATCATACCAGCACCAGCACCGGCAATTACACCATAAGCTACATATAAGAATGGGATTGTATTCGCAAAACCTGTTAATACCCATCCACCTGCAAATAATGCAAGACCCATATAGATAGCCACTCTAGGCTGTAACTTTTCAGCTAAAATACCACCAATAAAGCCTACAGCACAATAAATAAACATATAAATAGTATAAGCCATTGAGAAATCAGAAGTACTCCATCCAAACTGATTACATAGTGGCAAACAGAATAAACTAAAGAAGGCAGTGGCAGAAGTGAATAAAGACTGAATCCATACTCCTGCAAACACACGCCAGCGTGTTGCTTTCGTAATATTCATGATAATCCTCCTACTGTAATGTACCTAAGTCTAAAGCAACTTCACGGCCATTAAATTTACCAGCTTCACGGCTAGTACCTAACCAATAAACCATAGAAGAAATATCTTCTACATCAAGGAATGGTACGCCATTGTACATTTCTTCAACAGATTTGAAATCTTTACCTGTTAAATCATTAATAAACTGTACATATTCCATTGTTTCGCACATAGGTGTTTTAACCTTTGTAGGACATAATGCATTCACGATAATACCCTTAGAACCTACTTCTTTTGCAAGTGTCTTAGTTAATCCTAGGATATCCCATTTACTCATACAATATGTTGCAAGTTTTGGTGTGCCATATAATCCTGAAGTAGAAGAAATATTAATAATACGACCAAATCCCTGTTTCAACATATACTGTGCTGCATACTTATCTGTACGCCAAGTACCGATAAGGTTAATGTTGATGACTTTTTCTACCTGTTCATCTGTTAGTTCCCAAGTGTAGGCAAAGTTAATAACGCCTGCGTTCGCAATGACAACGTCAATACGTCCAAAAGTGTCCCATGCACTCTTGAATAGGTTTTCCATATCTTTTGTAGAAGTGATGTTTGCCTTAACAGCAAGTACTTTTGCGCCTATTGATTCACAATGTGCGATTGTTTCTTTAAATGCTTCACTTGTTGGTTCCTGCATATCAGCTAACACAACGTCAAATCCATTTTCTGCATATTTATATGCATGTGCACGTCCTTGACCCATGGCTCCGCCAGTGATCAAAACTACTTTTCTTTCATCCATTTCGTTTCTCTCCCTTTGTTAAAAAATTTACAAGTTGATTATAGAGTCTCAAATAGTTTGAGAGTCAATAGGTTAAAATTGCTTAAAATAAGCATAAATGATAGGGTTTTCTTTGATATAATGGGTAAGAACTCTCAAATGGTTTTAAGGAGGACATAAAATGTATAATACTTATACAATTGGAGAACTTGCAAAAATTTTAGGTATTACACCAGAAACAATACGTTATTATGAAAGAAAAGGAATCATTGCCCCTATTCACGATGAAAAGACAAACTATCGCTACTATACAACCTGGGATCTTCATATGATCATTCGTGCACGCTGTTATTTAGGTTTTGGACTTACTATAGATGAAACATCTAAAATCCTTCAGAAGCGTACATTAGAAGAAATAGATGATGTATTAGATAATCAGGAAAAAATCATTGAACAGAATATCATCTATAATATGAATCTTTTAAAGAAGATGCGTACTAATAGAGCTCTCATTAATAATTTTGAAGAAAAGAATCTCACTCTAAGAACAAGTCCTGGTATTTTTCGTATAGATACGCAGAAATGTTATACACTGGACTTAAGCGAACAGGAAAAAGAAGAACTTAAACAATTTACACAATATGTTCCTTTTATTTTCTCTACTGCATTATTCCCAAAAGAACATATAGAAACAGAAAACAAAGACTTCTATTTTGGCGTTGGGATAGAAGAACAGTTTGCATCATTATTTGATATTAAAGAAACAGAATATGTGCATTACTATCCTCCTAGAACTTGTCTTTATATGAGCTTCTCATCACGTTCTTCACAAATACTCACTTATGAAGTATTAGAACCTGCTTTTGAATATATGAAAAAAAAACAATCTAGAGTTAGATGGTGACATCTTTACTCAGATTGTTTCTATGTGGAAACCAGAAGAAGAATACTTCAACTGGCATAATATTTGGATTCCTGTTAAATAGAGGAATCTTTTTTTGGCTTGACTTTATTTTCTAAACGATTTCCATCTTCATCTAATCTATAGAGGTTATTGTATGTGACTTCTATATGTTTCTGATAGAGTCCGATATTAATGATTCTAGAGATAACAGCATAAATAAGGGCAGTAAGTGGTACACCAATAAGTACACCAACAACACCCCATAGATTACCAAATATAGTAATACCTAATAAGACAAATAAACCACCTATACCTACAGATTTACCTACAATCTTAGGATATACAAAATTACCTTCAAACTGCTGTAAGCAAAGATAAATAATCGCAAAAGCGAACATGCTCTTACTCTGTGCTGCAGCCACTAAGATGAGTCCCGCAAAGAAGGTAATAAAATTACCAAACATTGGTACAAAGCTAAATAAGAAAGCCATAATCGCAATTAATTCAGGGAAAGGCATTCCAAATAAACGCATCGCAATATAAACCTCTAACATAAAACATGTTGCTTCTAACATCTGTCCTGTCACAAAACTATTAAAGTAATGATTGGCTTCACTCATGATATCAAAGGCGACACCTGCACGTTTATGACCTAATATATATGCAATAAGTTTTCTACCTTGTTCAAGATGTTTCTCTTTATTTGCAAGAAGATAGAGAGCCATAAAGAATGAAGTGATGGCAGTAATGAATGAACCACCAACATTTGATACAAATTCTGTTGTTTTAAAATGAGGATTACCTAGGAAATTACCTGCAGTCGCAAGAATTGTACTTAAATCAATAGAGGCAAACCATTTCTGTACTTCATCTACTGTTACTGAATAATCAATATTAAATGTTTTACATATAGAAGTAATATAAACAGCAAGTCTTTTTGCATAATTATCTAAGTTAGAGAATAAGAGTGAGAAGCTTTCTCCAATTCTAGGAATAATGAATGAGAAGAACATCACTAATATTAATAGTAAACATATAATAGTGATAGCCATCGCAATACCACGAGTTCCCTCTACTAAGAATCGAGGAAGCTTTAGGTTAGGTTTTTTCTTCGTCAATTGTTCTTTTGCTTTCACAAGTAACTTCTCTACTAGTTTCATTGGAATATTAATCACAAATGCAATGACTATCGCAATATAGAAGGGTCTTGCAAGCCCTAATGCATTAAGGAAGAAGTCCCATACTGATTCTAAATTGAAAAGAATAAAAGCTAAGACAATACCATATGTAATATATTGGAAAATCTTATCATCTGGAAAATTAAAATTTTTGTTGTCCATAATAATCACCTAAGCAAATAGTACCATAAAACAAGAAAGATTGTTATGGTAAATTTAGTACCTTTGACCAAGAAAAGGTTGAGGAATAGAAGAAATTTGCTATAATGACACACGTAAAAGGAGAATTCAGATGAACACTATTATTATTAATAAGATTATGATGCATATGCTTGATTTTGAACATCGTAAGATATATTTAAGCGAAGATTTCTGTGAATTAAATGATACAACTCAGGAATATTATCATAAAAAAGTAGAAAAAGCTTTATACAGTCCAGCTATTAAAGAACTTGTTGTGCCTTCACTTCATGGATTATTACTTCGTGCTGATAAGATGCTTGAAGATGATGAAGAATTCAAGAAACAGGCAAAAGAAATTAGTGAAAAGTTCTTTGCATTAGGTTCAGTGATTGAAGAAATGCCTAATAGTAATATTCTTTATGTGGACTGCTATCGTGATGGTGTGCATATTATTGCTGCTTTAAAGCTTAATTATAAGTATAATTCTGTATCTCTTGTAGAAGAGGAAAATGTCCGTATTACAAGAAGACAGGTTCTTCCTCAGATTGGTACAGCAGTTGATGAAGCCATTATTATAGATACAGACCACAAGAAACTTTCTCTTATTGAAAAGAAGTATCTCATTGATGGTAAGATGGATACTTATTTAAATAGTCAGTGGATTAAGGGTGAAGAGAAGTTAACTGATCGTCAGAAGATTTCTACTATGAAGAAAGTGGTAAATAAGATTGATGATATTTATCATGTGAATGATAAAGAAGCACTTCCACTTGTGAAGCAGGAAATATTAGAAAGAACACAGATGGGTGAACTCGTTAAACCAATTGAAGTCGTTCGTAAGGTCATGGAAAGAGATTATCAGGCTCAGGAAGAATCAGAAACGATGATGAAAGATCTTGGGATTGGTGAAGATGATACAATTTCTTTAAATGCTTTAGGACGTTCTGTTGAGGTTGTAAAGATTACTCTTGATGAAAATATTCAGATTACTATGCCAGTAGATGAATATGTGAATGGCTCTACTTTTGAAAAGAAAGAAAACCCTGATGGAACAGTTTCTATCGTATTAAATAATATTCAAGACATTACAATCAAGTAACCGTTTACATTTTTTTACCTATATTGTCTGAAATGAATGAATTTTGGTCATATTTAATGTATAATGAAATTTATGAAGGGAGACATATAGGTATGTTAGATAATTTCTTGATAAAATTGTTTTTTGAAGGAAAGTGTTTAGAGGCATATAAGGTATTCGGTGCTCATCCGGATAAAAATGGCGTTCGCTTTACAGTATATGCACCACATGCAAGAAGTGTTCAGGTTGTAGGTAATTTTAATAACTGGGATGGAACACAACATTATATGGAGAGATATAATGATGGAGGTGTGTGGACTCTCTATATTGAAGGGCTAAAGCAGTATGACCTTTATAAATATAGAATTGAAACACCTTCTGGTGCTATTGTTGATCGTGCAGATCCATATGCCTTTTTCAGTGAAATTAGACCAGGTACAGCATCTAAGGTATATAACTTAGAAGGCTATCGCTGGCATGATTCTAGATGGATGAAGTCACGTTCTAATAACTATGATCGTAACATGAATATTTATGAAGCGAATCTTGGCTCTTGGAAGATGAAAAAGGAATTTACAGACACAAGTGACGGAGAGTTCTATTCATATGAAGAAATGATTGATGAAATCATTCCTTATGTAAAGAAGATGGGCTATACACATATTGAAGTAATGCCTTTAAATGAGTTCCCATTTGATGGCTCTTGGGGATATCAGGCAACAGGTTATTTTAGTGCGACAAGTCGTTATGGACATCCAAAACAGTTAAAGGAGTTCATTAATGCGTGTCATAAAGAAGGTATAGGTGTCATTATGGACTTTGTACCTGCTCATTTTGTAAAGGATGGACATGGTCTTTATCAGTTTGATGGAGGCTGGGTTTATGAATATGCAGATGTGAATAACCGTTATTCTGAATGGGATTCAGTATATTTTGATGTGACAAAAGATACTGTACGTTCATTCTTAAAGAGTGCTGTTCATTTTTGGGCAGAAGAATTCCATATTGATGGTATTCGTTTCGACGCTGTCAGCAACCTTATTTACTGGAAAGGTAATAAAGACTTTGGTACAAACAATGGGGCTTTAGAGTTCTTAAAGACTATGAATGAACAGATTCATGAAAGATATCCTGCAGTTATGACTATTGCAGAAGACTCAACGGATTTCCCATATGTTACTAAACCAGTTAAGGATGGCGGTTTAGGATTTGATTATAAGTGGGATATGGGCTGGATGAATGATACATTGAAGTATTTCAAAGAAGATCCAGTTTATCGTCAATATGATCATAATCTCTTAACTTTCTCAATGATGTATTTCTATTCAGAAAGATTTATTTTACCATTCTCACATGATGAAGTGGTTCATGGTAAAGCCACTATTTTAAATAAGATGTGGGGGCTTGATGGAGACAAGTTCGCACAGGCAAAAGCTTTATATACATATATGATGACTCATCCTGGTAAGAAGCTTAATTTCATGGGTAATGAATTAGGTGAATACAAGGAATGGGATGAAAGAAAAGCATTGGCTTGGAATATCTTAGAATATCCACAGCATGATTCTTTCCATCATTTTATGCAGGATTTAAATAAGATGGTTGAAGAACATCCAGCTCTTTATAGTATGGATTATGATCCAGAAGGATTTAAATGGCTGGTTGTAGATGATCATAATCAGAGTGTATTCTCATATGCTCGATTTGATAAGAAAGGCAACTGTTTAGTTGTAGTCGCTAACTTTATTGGTAATAGTCATGAGAATTATGCTGTACCAGTACCGTTTGCTGGAAGCTATAAAGAAATCTTGAATACAGATAAAGATAGTTATAACGGTTCTAACTACACAAATACACGTGCTTTAAGATCAAAAAAAGGTACTTGTATCAATGAAGCACAGAGTATTCATGTGAAATTAGCGCCATTTAGCGCGGTGGTATTTGAATATCATAAGCCAGCTAAAAAAGCGTCTTCTCCAAAGAAGACAAAGAAAAGTGTTGTAAAGGAAGGAAAGTAGTAAATGTTTAATACAAAAGAGGAATTTAAATATGAATTTTCTAAGCGAATCATTGAGTCATATGGTCGTACAGTAGAAGAAGCACATTTAACAGAAAAGTTCATGGTTCTTGAAACTATGGTACGTGACTATGCATCTGTTAACTGGGCTATGACAAAGATGGCAGTTCAGGCTAAGCAGCAGAAACAGGTTCACTATTTCTCAATGGAATTCTTAGTTGGTCGTCTATTAGTCAACAATATGATGAACTTAGGTATTTATGAAATTGCAAAAGAAGGTCTTGCTGATTATGGTATTAATATCCATGATCTAGAAGAATTAGAATCGGATGCTGGTTTAGGTAATGGTGGTTTAGGCCGTCTTGCTGCCTGCTTCATGGATTCTTTAGCTTCTTTATCTTATCCAGCTTTCGGTAATACTATTCGTTATGATTATGGTTTCTTCAAACAGAAGATTGAAAATGGATATCAGGTAGAAGTACCAGACCAGTGGTTACGTTTAGGTAATATGTGGGAAGTAAGAAAACCTAAGCATGCAACAGAAGTTAAATTCTGGGGTAAAGTAATCTGGGATGATGCAACTGGTGGATGGAAGCATGTAGATTATGAAGCAGTACGTGCTGTTCCTTATGATATGCCAATTGTTGGTAATGATACTAAGGTGACTAATACATTAAGATTATGGAAAGCTGAACCTAGTGAAAATATTCCTACAAATAAGGATTTCCGTCAGTATGCTCAGGAAGTGAATGATATCTGCCAGACATTATATCCTGATGATTCTACTCATGCTGGTAGAGTATTACGTTTAAAACAACAGTATTTCTTTGTATGTGCGGGTATTAATTCAATTATTCGTGCACATTTAAGAGTATATCCTGATTTAACTAACTTCCATGAAAAGAATGTTATTCAGTTAAATGATACACATCCAGTATTAGTTATTCCTGAATTAATGCGTGTATTTATTGATGATTATGGAATGGAATGGGATGATGCATGGAATATCGTATGTAAGACTTGTGCTTATACAAACCATACAATCCTTGCTGAAGCATTAGAAAAATGGCCTGTTGATATGATGAGAGACTTATTACCAAGAGTTTATCAGATCATCGAAGAAATCAATAGACGTTTCATTGGCTTCGTAAAACAGCAGACTGAAAATGATAATGACTTATTACAGAGAGTTATGATCATTAAAGATGGCCAGGTACATATGGCTAGACTTGCGATTGCAGGTTCATTTAGTGTTAATGGTGTAGCGCAGCTTCACTCTGACATCTTAAAAGAAAGAGAAATGAAGGATTTTGATACTTTATATCCTAACAAGTTCAACAATAAAACAAATGGTGTGACTCATAGAAGATGGCTTGCATATTGTAACCCACAGTTAACTTCATTAATCAATGAATCAATCGGGGATAGCTGGATGCATAGACCTGATGATTTACAGAAATTAGCACCATTTGTAGAAGACTCAATTACTCAGAGTAAATTCTACAATGTAAAACAGCAGAGAAAACAGATTCTTGCAGATTATATTAAGGAACATAATGGTATTGATGTAGATGTTAATTCTATCTTTGATATTCAGGTTAAGAGATTACATGCATACAAGAGACAGTTATTAAATGTAATGCATATTATCTATTTATATCAGAAAATGAAAGAAGATAGCAGTTTCAGAATCTATCCACATACTTATATCTTTGGTGCAAAAGCCGCTCCTTCTTACTATTTAGCTAAGAAGATTATTAAGTTAATCAACAGCGTTGCGGATAAGGTAAACAATGACCCAGAAACAAATAAATACTTAAAGGTTGTATTTATTGAAAACTATGGTGTTACTATTGCGGAAAAGATTATCCCTGCTGCAGATGTATCTGAACAGATCTCTACTGCTGGTAAGGAAGCAAGTGGTACTTCTAACATGAAGTTCATGATGAATGGTGCTGTAACACTTGGTACATTAGATGGTGCCAATGTAGAAATTGCAGATTTAGTTGGAGATGACAACATTGTAATCTTCGGTCTGAAGGATAATGAAGTCAACGAATTAAAGGCAAAAGGTACTTATAATTCTTGGAATGAATACAACAATAATCCAAACATCAAAAAGGTTGTTGATTCATTAGTCGATGGTACTTTCCATCCATCAAGAGAAGAATTCAAAATTATCTTTGATGAATTAATGAGCAGAAATGATGAATACTTCTTATTAAAAGATTTCGAAAGCTATAGACTTGCTCAGGAAAAGATCAACAACTTATATCAGAATCGTCAGAACTGGTCTAAGATGTGCTTAGCTAATATTGCGAAGAGTGGTCATTTCTCAAGTGATAGAACTATTGAAGATTATGTAAAGGATATCTGGCATTTAAATAGGGTAAAAATCTAATGAAAGATACATTTGTACTAGACGTAGATGGTGAAGAAGTGACTTGTGAAGTTATCTTAGGATTTACAGATGACGCAACAGGAAAAGAATATATCATTTATACAGATAACAGTTCAGATGAAGATGATCAGTTGAATATCTATGCTTCACAGGTAGATCCTGAGGATGCAGATAATATTCTTCCTATTGAAACAGAAGAAGAATATGCATTTGTACAGGAAGTATTAGACTCAATGATGTCTGAAGATGAAGAATAATGAATGAGAGGATAGCATGGCTATCCTCCTTTTCTATGTGTAGAATATAATTATATAAACACAAAAAGTGTTCATTTTTCGCACGAATAATTCATTTGGTTACATTTTCTTGGTAAATGTAACCTTTTCCAACATTTAACATTTATTTAGTAGTCGAACTGTAATTTATTTAGTATAATTAAAGAGTCATATAATGAAAGGGGAAAATAAATGAAGACAAAGAAGATTTTGGTTGAAGTTGTTGCGACTGCCATGATTGTCGCACCACTTGCACAGCCAGCACGCGTATTTAATGTACATGCATTAGATACAACACCAGTTGTACAAACAACAACAGAATCTCCTGTATTACAGAATGCGACAGTGCTTATTCCATCTGATGCAACAGTAGAACAGGTAACAGAAATTCTTAATAAGGCATTAATTAAGAATTTAGACAATGTGGACACTTCTAGCATTGAGTGGGAATATCAGTGTGAAGGGAAAGGTGCACTTGCATCAAAGAATACTGCATGGGGTCCAATTAATGGATTTGAATCAACGAAAAAGGTCTGGGGTGTTTCTACAACTTATACACATCCATCTTTAGCTGCAAATAGTGATGGCAGCTATCAGGTAAGAATTAAAGGGAATAATAATGTAGTCACTGTCACTAAGTTCGCAAAGCTTAATAGTGCCATTGAAGTGAATCAAGGCGTTGAAGTCACACTACCTTATGATGAAGATGCAAATGTGAATTATGCTGCTTTAAAAGAAAACATCTTTAATAGTGTTGTAAAGAGCAGTAATCCAGAATTAACAGTGAATGATGTTAATATTCAGTATTATGCGACTGGTAAAGTTATTTTTGATGGTATACCGAAAAAAGATTGGACTTCTCTTGAAGGTAGTAAAGATACTTTTACAGAATATCCAGCAATTTCTGAAGGGACTCAGAAAATTAAAATTTCTTACAATGGAAATGATACTTACTATGGTGCAGAAAAAGAAGTCAACATCACTGTAAAGGATCGTACACCTTCAGACATCACAGTGAATGAAGGACAGACTGTTAAACTTGCTTACAATGATGATCTAACAGTTGATTATGCTCAGGTAGAAAAGGACATCTTTGATAAAGTCATTGCGACTTCTACTCCAAAATTAACTGTAGATGATGTGACTATTCAGTATCATGCAAAGGGCTTAATAGGTCTTACAAATAAATGGGTAAGTATTAAAGGTGAAAAAGTTAATGGTGTAAACTATCCTGCAATTTCTGAAGGTGAGCAGGAAATCAGAATCAATTATAAGGGAAGCAAGGATTATAAACCTCGTACTGTAGAAACTACAATCAATGTAGTAGACCGTGCTACTGTAGATGTAGTGACTAATGAAGGTCCTTATAACGTTTCTATGAAGTTTAATAAGGATCAGTCTTATGACTACGATGCCACTGCAAAGGCTATTTATGAAGCAGTTATTAAGTCTACAAATCCTGAATTATCATTTGAAGATTTCAAGGTTGAATACAATGCAGATCCAACAAGCGTTTTAGATGTATGGTATGAATTAAGCAATAGTGCAGCTTTAAATCTTAACAAGTTTAAAGCAGGTACTTGGGAAATCAGACTTTCTTGGAATGCGACAAAAGAATATAAAGGCGGTAATATTGTTGTAACAGTAAATGTAGAAGACAATCGTTTAGAATCTGCAGTTACACTTAAAGAAGGTACATCTGTTACTTATAATATGGATGCACAGGAAATGAAGAAGGTTTTATTTAACTCAATTGATTTCAGTAAGTCTACATTACCTTCAAAAGATGAATTATCAGTAGATGATTTCACTTATGAATATTATGGTACAAATGTTGTTGCCGGTAATATTGATGGTGGTATAAAACAGTGGGCTCCTGTTGAAGGTGGTAAAGTTACTTTATTAGATTATCCACAGATGCCAGCAGGTGAACAAAAAGTAAGAATCACTTATAAAGGTAATAGTGATTATCGTCCAAGCACAAGTGGTGAGACAACTATTACTGTTAAGAAGGCAAAGGTAAAGGTTAAGGTTCATTCTACTAATATTTTTGCGGATGAAGAATTATCAAAGGATTTCATTACTACAAATCCAGCTGATAAGTTCGATGTGTATACTGTTTATGCAGGTGCTACAAGTAATGTAAGTTTAGGTCTTTATTTAGATCTTCCTGCTCGATTCACTGATAATAATGTATTAAAACTTCTTGATCCTGTAGTAGAAAGTGTATTTGGTAAATCATTTACTCAGATGATGCAGGATGGTGTGACTGTTGGTGAATTAAGAAAACTATTCAGCACTCAGGAACTATTAGACTTATTAGAAAAGTTACATATCGACACAGGTACATTTGGACAAATCTTAAAAGTTATCAACAAATTGCCTGGTATTGCGGATAATGTACGTGTTGGATTTGGTACTCCAAATAGAGCTGGTTTATATGCAGTCTCTGCAGTTACTGATAACAAGAACTATGAAACTGGTGTTGGTATTGGTGCATTACTTGTAAAACAGCATGTAAAGGGTGTTAAATTAATATGGAATCAGAAGTTAACTAAGATTTCTAAAGAAGAAGCTCAGAACTTTGATTTCAAGGCTACAGTTACATATAATGGTGCAGCTGTTTCTGATGAAAACGTTCGTTACTTATATACTGGTGTACAGTCTAACTTAAAGCCTTATTCTAGTACAACTAAAGCACCTACTGAACCTGGTGTATATACTATGACAGCAGTGACTGTAGGTGGAAACAATCAGGCAGCACCTATTATTCGTACATTTACAATCACAAAGTAATAGATCTATATAGACTTAACGACTTATGTTGTTAAGTCTTTTTTGTGTTATATGGCTTTCTTTTTCAAATTTAAATACTTTCTTTTTTTCTCATATTTTTATGATAGAATAGGGAATGTGAAAAGGTAGGTTTATAATATGCAAAGGGAATCAATACGTATGTATGCTTATGCGATTGATTTTGATTTGATCAAGGTCAATTTATCATTAAATTATTATAACGGAATTTCAAGTCAGTATTATTTAAAAAATTTAGATACAAGTGAAGTCAAGATACTTAAAGGCGAAGCGACTGAGAAAGAAAATGGATTCCAGTCGTATCTTTTGCATACAGACTTTTCTGTAGGTACAAGATATAAAGTGTTTGATAATTATGGTCTCGCTTGTTTTTTAGATTTTAGTCAGCTTTCTCTGAGTAAAGAGTTTGATGATCATTTTTATTATGATGGTGATGATTTAGGCAGTCATTATACAAAAGAGAAAACAACATTCAAGGTTTGGTCACCTCTTTCTACGGAAGTTGTATTAAAAATTTGGAAAGATGAAGACCTTCATTATTATCCTTTAGAAAGAGGAGATAAGGGTGTCTATAGTACAACTATTAAGAAAGATCTAGATGGTTATGAATATGTTTATATTATTGGAATGAATGAGGAATCCACTGAAACAGCGGATCCATATGCTTATTCTTGTACAGCTAATATGCATAGTTCAGTTGTTATTGATTTAGATAAAGTTAGAAGAGTCGATTATCCTTTGACAGAACTAAAACATAATACAGATGCAGTTATTTATGAAGTAGGTGTCAGAGACTTCTCTGTGGATGAATTTGGACAGATCACACATAAAGGTAAGTTCTTAGGTTTCTGTGAAGAAGGCACAGTGACTAAGAATGGCTTTTCATCAGGTATGGACTATTTAGATATGCTTGGTGTGACTCATGTACAGTTATTACCTGTTAATGATTATGCAACTGTGGATGAAGATCATCCAGATTTACTTTATAACTGGGGTTATGATCCAGCACAATATAATGTACCTGAAGGCAGTTATATTACTGATCCTAATGATGGTTATAAGAGAATTCAGGAATGTCAGCGTATGGTACGCCGTATTCATAAGCATAATATGAGAGTCATTCTTGATGTAGTCTATAATCATATGCATGATGTAAATAATAATGCATTAGAAAAGACAGTCCCTTATTATTTCTTTAGAAGAGATGACAAGGGTGAATTATCTAATGGTTCATGGTGTGGGAATGATTTAAATAGTACTGCTAAGATGTGTCGTAAATATATTTTAGATATGTGCAAGAGATGGCAGGTTCTTTATGGTGTAGATGGCTTTAGAATGGATCTCATGGGTATTGTGGATATTGATACAGTGAATATGATTTATGAACAGGGCCATTCATTAGATTCTTCATTTATGCTATATGGTGAAGGATGGAATATGGGTACTGCATTACCTGATTCAGAAAAGACAACAATTGAAAATAACCATAAAACACCTCATGTAGGTTTCTTTAATGATCATTTCAGAGATACAATCAAGGGACCTAATCAGATGGAAGTCAAAGGCTATACATCTGGGGATACATATAAGACAAATGAAGCCATTATCGCAATGTGTGACTACAATAAGTTCTCATCAATAGAGCAGAGTATTAACTATGCTGAATGTCATGATAATGCGACTGTATTTGATAAATTCATTATTTCTAATGGACATGAAGATGAATATTGTCGTCAGAAGAGATGCTTATTAACACTTGCAATGACTATTCTAGCTCAGGGTGTTCCTTTTATTCATGCCGGACAGGAATTCTTAGGAACTAAGAATGGTAATCAGAATTCTTATAATGCAGGAGATGCAGTCAATAAATTAGACTGGGAACGTCATGACCGTTATATGAATGTTGTACAGGCTGTAAAGTTCTTTATAGATTTAAGAAAAAACAACAAGTGCTTTAGATATTATGACTATGAAGAGATGCATCAGCATGTATTTATCAACAATATCTACTATCGTATGGTAGAATATCATTTGACTCAGGATGAAGGAGATTATAAAGAATTTAAGATTTATTTTAATCCTTCATATGATGTGATTACTATTGGTATTGAAGATGATTTTAAGATATTATATAGTATGTCAAATGAAAGAATAGAAAATGGACAGCTCAATGTATTTGGTGTATCCATGGTTGTATGTGCAAGATAGGAGAATGTAATGAAATTAATTGTTGGATTAGGAAATCCTGGTAAAGAATATGATATGACAAGACATAATACAGGATTTTATTGTTTAGATGTCTTAAGTGATGAAATGAATCAATCTATTGATAAAGAAAAGTTCAAAGGCTTATATACTAAATTCAAGTATAAGGGTGAGGATGTTATCTTACTTAAGCCTCAGACTTATATGAACAATTCTGGTGAATCTGTTGCGGCAGTGATGCAGTTCTTCAAGATTCCTGTTGAAGATCTATTAGTTATTTATGATGATATGGATATGCCTACTGGTAAGCTTCGCTTAAGAGAAAAAGGCAGTGCGGGTGGACATAATGGAGTCAAGAGTATTATTGCTCATGTAGGTACTCAGAACTTCAAGCGTATTCGTGTAGGTATTTCTAAGAATAAGCTTTATAGTGTAGTGGACTGGGTACTTGGACACTTCTCTAAGGAAGAAGAAAAGCTAATCTCAGAAGGTGCTAAACGTGCGACAGAAGCTGTTTTATGTTATTTAGATGATAGTTTTAATAAAGCGATGAATAAATATAACTAGGTGATTGTTATGGAAAAAATACTGAATCTTTTAAAAGATAATCAGGCCCTACGTACCTTAGATACAGACAATGGAACTATTGTCACAAACTCAACTAGCGATGAGGCTTATCTCATTGCTGGTTCTTTTTGGCATAATCCAAGAAAAATCCTGATTATTAAAAACAACCAATATGAGGCATTTAACCTCTATAAAACATTAACTGAACTTGTGAATCAGGTGGTCTATTTCCCTGCAGATGAATCATTACGTGTTGAATCAGTGGCTTATTCTTATGAACTATTAGGTGAGAGAATTAATGCATTATATGCTATGACACAGGATAAACCGATGATTTGTGTCTGTCATATGCATTCAATGACACGTTATATTACTCCTGTAGACCTTTTTAAGAAGAGTATTATAAGCTTGAAGAAGGGAGATACGATTGATCCTTTAGAACTCAAGAAGATGTTACAGTTTATTGGATATAAGAATACGCAAAGAGTTGATTCACCTTTCTATTACTCTAGACGAGGGGAAGTACTTGATGTTTATACAATCCAATATGACCATCCTGTTCGTATTGAATTCTTTGATGATGAAATAGAAGAAATCTCTTTCTATGATAAAGACTCACAAAGAAGAACAAATAAAATAGAGTCTATCGATATTCTTCCAGCTACAGATATGATGTATGAAGATGATGGCTTATCGCAGGTAGAAGCATCTATTCAGACATTAAAAGATAAGATGACTGTCAAGGATGATTTCAAGGACGAACTTGAACAGACCTATGCATTAGATATTGAGTCACTTAAAGCACATGACTATAATCCACGTATTTATCAGTATTTAGGTTTATTCCCTGAAACGGCCACAATTATGGATTATGCACGTGATTACACAATTATTACTGCATCTCTCGCTTCTATTCTTGCTTCTTATAAGACATATATGGAAGAGAACTATCTCTATTATCATGAATTAGAAGAAATAGGACAGATGATCAGAGGACTTAAACTGATTAATAATCCTCAGACTATATTAAAACGTCAGAATGTAGACTTTGTTCGATTTAGAGAAAATGATCAACAGATCATGTTTATGACGCAGCCTGTCATGATTTCTATGGCTAATGAAAAAATCTTTATTAGTCAGTTAAAGGATTTACTCACATACAATCGTGTCATGATTGGTGTAGATGAAAAGCGTCAGATAGATGTATTAGTCAACTTATTTACCGATCATGCTATTCCTTTTACTCTCACAAGTGCCACAAATAAGATCTATGATGGCGTTAATCTATTCTTAGGACATTTACCTTGTGGAATGAACTTTGTAGAAGAGAAGACTGTATTACTCACAAGCCAGGAACTTTTCAAGGTACAGGAAACAAAGAAGAAATATATTAAATACAGAGATGCGACTAAAATCTCTGACTACAATGAATTAAAGGTAGGAGACTATGTTGTTCATGATACAAATGGTATTGGACAATATATGGGTATTGAAACATTAGTCGTTGATGGTGTGCATAAGGATTATCTACATATTGCTTATAAAGGTAATGATATCCTCTATGTTCCAGTAGAACAGTTCCAGTTAATTAGAAAATATTCATCTAGAGATGGTAAACCACCTCGTATTCATGCTTTAGGCTCACCTAAATGGGCAAAAGAGAAAGCAAGAGTCAGACAGAAGGTAGATGGTCTTGCTGATGATCTGATTAACTTATATGCAGAAAGAATGAGACAGCCAGGTTTTGCGTTTGCACCTGATGGGGATCTTCAATTAGAGTTTGAAAGTGAGTTTGGTTATGAATTGACTCCAGACCAGGCACAGGCTGTAGAAGAAATCAAGAAAGATATGGAAACACCACGTCCTATGGATAGACTATTATGTGGGGATGTTGGGTTTGGTAAGACAGAAGTGGCTTTAAGAGCCTGCTTTAAGGCAATTGTATCGAAGAAACAGTGTGCTTTCCTATGTCCTACAACTATTCTTTCTTCCCAGCATTATCGTACGATGCAGAAACGTTTTGAGAAGTTCCCAGTGAATATTGCGTTACTCAATCGTTTTACGACGACTAAAGAAAAGAAACAGATTCTATCTGATTTAAAGGAAGGTAATATTGATTTATTAGTTGGTACACATCGTATTTTATCCAAGGATGTAGAGTTCAAGGATTTAGGGTTACTATGTATCGATGAAGAACAGCGTTTTGGTGTGAGACAGAAAGAGAAGATCAAGAACCTCAGAAAAACAATTGATGTTCTTACACTCACTGCCACACCAATTCCGCGTACATTACAGATGTCCATCATGGGAATTAGAGGACTCTCACAAATAGAAACACCACCATTAAACAGATTACCTGTACAGACCTATGTATCAGAAAAAAGCTGGGCTCTCATTAAACAGGTGATTGAAAGAGAATTATCACGTAATGGTCAGGTATTCTATCTTCATAATAGAACAGAGAATATCTATGAAATAGCCTCTACTTTACAGACTCTTTTACCTAATGCACGTATTGGGGTAGGACATGGTCAGATGGATAAGACAGAACTAGAAGATGTCATGACTGATTTCGTAGAAAAGAAATATGATATCTTAGTATGTACAACTATTATTGAGACAGGTATTGATATACCGAATGCGAATACGATTATTATTGAGAATGCGGATAAGTTTGGTTTAGCACAGCTTTATCAGATCAAAGGACGTGTTGGTAGAAGTGCACGTATTGCGTATGCTTATCTTCTCTATACAAAAGATCGTGCTATGACAGAAGAAGCCCAAAAGAGACTCACTGCCATTAAGGAATTCACACAATTAGGCTCTGGTTATAAGATTGCGATGAGAGACCTGTCTATTAGAGGAAGTGGTGATATTCTTGGTGGTGAACAGGCTGGATTTATTGATCAGGTCGGTTTTGATATGTACATGAAGATCTTGCAGGATGCGATAGATGAAAAGCAGGGTAAGATCAAGGAAGATGATACAGTTCCATCACGTAATATATCTGTGGATGGTTATATTCCAGAAGACTATGTAGAGAGTGATATGGAGAAATTGGAACTCTACCAGCGTGTTTATAAAGCCAATGACTTAGAAGCCCTCAAACGTGTGGAACAGGAATTAACAGACCTTTATGGTGTACTACCATCACAGGTACGTAATATTGTCGTAAAGAGAAGATTTGATATCCTCTCACATGATCCACTTATTGAAGATGTCAAGGATGGAAGCCAGGGATTAGAGATGCGTTTCTCTAAAGTCTTCTTAGAAGACCTAGATGGACAGAAGTTCTTTGCATATGTGAATCATATGTTCAAGAAACCACAAATGAAATATACAGAAGGTATGTTGACGATTGTGAGTGGTATGGAACCATACTATGTTTCTGCATCGACTGAATTTTTAGACACAGTTTTGAAACAATATTATAAAACACACACTAGTGTTTAAAAATAAAATAAGGTAGAATAGGAAAAAAGGGGGGGGAGTATCAATGAAAATTATTGATTTATTAAATGAAGATAAAGTGACTTTATCTTTTGAAGTATTTCCACCTAAAACAAGTGGCAGATATGAAAATGTCTTAAAAGCTGCAGAAAAGATTGCATCTTTAAATCCAAATTTCATGTCTGTGACTTATGGTGCAGGTGGAGGAACAAGTGCACATACTGTGGCACTTGCGAAAGATATCCATGAGAAATATGGTGTTGAAGTCATGGCGCATTTGACATGTGTCTCTTCTACAAGAGAACATGTAGAATCCATGGTAGAACAGTTTAAAGAGAATGGTATTGAAAACATCATGGCATTAAGAGGAGATATTCCATCTGATGGTAAGGTGGGAGAAGATTACCAGTATGCCTGTCAGTTAATTAAAGAATTGAAAGAGAAAGGTGATTTCTGTATTGGGGCAGCATGTTATCCAGAAGGACATGTAGAATCACCTAGTATTAAGGAAGATATTCAGCATCTAAAAGAGAAGGTAGAAGCGGGGGCAGACTTCTTAACAACACAGATGTTCTTTGACAACAATGTTTTCTATAACTTCTTATATAAGATCAAGGAAGCAGGAATCGATGTACCTGTAGTAGCTGGTATTATGCCTATCACAAATGCGAAGCAGGTAAGTCGTGCTGTACAGATGTCAGGTACATCTATTATTCCTTATCGTTTTAAGATGATGGTGGATGCGTTTGGTGATAATCCTGAAATCATGAAGCAGGCTGGTATTATTTATGCTTCTGAACAGATTATTGATTTGATTGCGAATGGTGTAAAACATATTCATGTTTATACTATGAATAAGCCAGATGTTGCTGAAGGTATTATGAATAATTTATCGGAGCTTCTTAAATGATAGAAATCAATCGTAAAGAAGCATTACGATACTTAGGATATCGTCAATCCATTGAAGGTGATCTCACAGAAATCAATAACGCACTTGATCACTGTATCGAAGTATTACAGAAAACAGCTGTACCGCGTCATATTGTGAAAAGATTTCCTGTCACAATAGAGAATCATACAATCACCATTGGTGATATGGTGATTCATAGTCGTAATCTAGAGAATAACTTAAAAGGCTGTCATGCTGTTTATCTCTTTGCGGCTACAATTGGAATAGAAGTCGATCGTTTGATTAAACGTACAGAACTGACTAAGATGAGTGATGCAGTGATCTATCAAGCAGCGGGGGCAGCGATGATAGAAGCGTATTGTGATGAAGTGAATGAAGAACTCAATCAGGAGGCTCATAAGAATAATGAATTCTTAAAGCCACGCTTTTCGCCTGGTTATGGAGATCTTGCATTAGATCATCAAAAAGATTTTATGCGTATATTACAGATGGATAAGATTGGTATCAGTTTATTAGAAAGTCTCTTAATGGTCCCATCCAAGTCAGTGACGGCGATCATTGGTATTACACATCACGCACAGCCACGTCATACAAAAGACTGTGCCAATTGTCCTGCACAATGTGAATTCAGGAGGGTAGAGTAATGGGATTTAAAGAAAGACTGACAAAAGAATGGTTATTCTGGGATGGTGGTACTGGTTCAGTACTTCAAAGCTGGGGGTTACAGGCTGGTGAACTACCTGAAACATGGAATATCATTCATCCAGAAAAGATTGTAGAATTAAATAAAGGTTATCTAGAAGCAGGATGTGATATTATTAACACCAATACATTTGGTGCTAATAGATTAAAATATCCTGATAATCTAGAAGAAATAGTTACAAAAGCAGTAGAACATGCAAAAAAGGCAAGAGAACTTACAGGACGTGCTGATGCCCTGATTGCGCTTGATTTAGGTCCTACGGGTAAACTCTTAGAACCACTAGGAGATTTATCATTTGATGATGCAGTTGATATCTATGCAGAAGTCATTGAGTATGGAACTAAAGCGGGGGCAGATGTGATCCTTATTGAAACAATGCAGGATAGCTATGAATTAAAAGCTGCAGTACTAGCCGCTAAGGAACATTCAGATCTTCCAGTATGTGCCACTGTCGTATTTGATGAAAAAGGTAAGATGTTGACAGGTGGTACACCTGAATCAGTTGTTGCCTTACTTGAAGGGTTACATATTGATGCATTAGGTATTAACTGTTCATTAGGTCCTCGTCAAATTAAGCCATTTGTAGAAAGAATGATTCAAGTCTCTTCTACACCAATTATTGTGACACCAAATGCAGGCTTACCTCAGACAGATGATGAAGGTCATACTTATTATGATATGAGTGCAGATGACTTTGCGTTAGAGATGAAAGAGATTGCCTCTTTGAATGTACATGTACTTGGAGGATGTTGTGGAACAACACCAGAATATCTCTCTAAAACTATTGAATTAGTGAAAGATTTACCTATTGAACCACCTGTAAAGAAGAATATGAGTGTTGTGACTTCATTCTCTCAGAGTGTAGAAATAGGACCTAAGCCAGTGATTATTGGTGAACGTATTAATCCAACAGGTAAAAAGAAATTTAAACAGGCCTTACGTGATGGAGATATTAACTATATTTTATCTGAAGGTTTAAAACAGGAAGATGCAGGGGCACATATTCTAGATGTCAACGTAGGTTTACCAGAAATTGATGAACCTAAGATGATGGTAGAAGTGATGAAGAAATTACAATCTGTCATTGCATTGCCATTACAGATTGATACATCAGATCCAATCGCCTTAGAAGCAGCTTTAAGACATTATAATGGGAAAGCCATGATTAACTCAGTCAATGGTAAACAGGAATCCATGGATGCTGTTTTCCCTCTTGTTCAGAAATATGGTGGTGTTGTCGTAGGACTTGCCTTAGACGAAGATGGTATTCCTGATAATGCGGCAGATCGTATTCGTATTGCAAAGAAAATTTATAAAGAAGCAGGTAAATATGGTATTGAACCTAAGGACATCGTAATCGATGGACTCGCTATGACTATTTCATCAGATCCTACTTCTGCCATTGCGACATTAGAAACACTACGTATTATTAGAGATGAACTTCATGGACATTCTATTCTAGGTGTCTCTAATATCTCTTTTGGTCTTCCACAAAGACCCATTGTGAATGCGAACTTCTTTACTATGGCGATGCAGTCAGGACTCAGCTGTGCAATCATCAATCCTTCATCAGAAGCAATGATGAAATCATATCGTGCTTATCTAGCCTTAAGTGGACTCGATACAAACTTTACAGAATATATTAGTGCCTATGGAAATAGTGCACCAGCCACTCCTATAAAGAGTGAGGCTGTTGATATGTCGTTATATGAAAGTATCAAGCGTGGTATGAGTGAAAATGCAGGTAAAGCGACAAAGAAACAGCTTGAGTCTAAAGAAGGATTAGAAATCATCAATGAAGAATTGATTCCTGCCCTTGATGAAGTAGGTAAAGGCTTTGAAAAGGGCACAATCTTCCTACCACAGTTGTTAATGAGTGCAGAAGCAGCCAAAGCTGCTTTCGCAGTCATTAAGGATTCCATGGCAGGAAAACCAAGAGAAATGAAAGGAAAAATCATCATTGCGACAGTTAAAGGTGATATTCATGATATCGGAAAGAATATTGTGAAAGTCATGTTAGAAAACTATGGCTATGATGTTATTGATCTTGGTAAAGATGTACCACCAGAACAAATTGTAGATACCGCCATTCAAGAAGATGTAAAACTTGTAGGACTCAGTGCTTTAATGACAACGACAGTTGTGAGTATGGAAGATACAATTAAGTTGTTGAAGGAAAAGAAGCCTGATACATTAACAGTTGTAGGTGGAGCCGTTATGACTCAGGAATATGCAGATCGTATCGGTGCAGATTGTTATGCGAAAGACGCAATGGAAACAGTGCGTTTTGCGGATAAAGTATTTGGAGGAGAATAAAAATGAGAAGAATATTGACAGTTATAACTTCAATCGCATTAACTTTTGCGTTATCATTTTCAGCCGCTTTTGCGAGTGATGATGCGTTAGTAAAATCACAGAACTATTTAAAGACAATTACTTTAGATAGTCCTGATGCTGTTATTGCGTATGAAGCAGCAGGATTTGAAGCAGATGGTAAAGCTGATTCTTTATTAGAAAACTTTAAGGATGTAGATTATACAACTGCATCTTATGGTGATTTAGCTAAATCTATTATTGCGATTTCTTTATTAGGGGATAACCCTGCAGATTTCAATAAGACTAACTTAGTAGAAATCTTAGAAAACAGAGTGCAGGCTGATGGTACTCTTACAGAGGATAAAAATGGTGGATGTGGAGCTACTATTTGGACATTAATGGCTTTAGAAACAGTGAATTCAGATAAAACAAAAACTGTTGCAGACAAGCTTTCAGCTATGGCCATGGACAATGGTGCATATTGGTATGAATACCAGGGTCCAAATGCAGATCTAGATACAACTGGATGGGCTATGGAAGCATTAAGTGTTGCAGGACGTTCTACTTATGATGCCGCTATCTCAAAAGCATATACTTTTGTACAGTCTAAGTTAAATAGTAAAGATGGCTCTTATGATATTGGATGGGGCGGTAATGCAGATACACAGTCTTGTGTATTAGAAGGATTACATGTGGCTGGTTATAAATTAGGTGATCAGGCATATAACTATCTTCTTTCTTATCAGAATGAAGATGGTACATTCAATGCATTAAACTATAACACATACAAGCTTGAACCAAATGCTTATGCATCAGTAGAAGGAGCAAGAGCACTTGGTGTCATCAATAACGGAAGCTTTGTATTAAAGGCAAGAAAAGATTATACAAAGACTATCTCAAATAGTACTACACCAGAAAAACCTGAGACTAAACCTGGTACCACTACAACTAAACCAGCTGTAAAGCCAGAAACAACACCTGGTACAACTAAACCAGAAACAACAACTACAACAGAACCAAAGAAAGAAACAGTAAAGAAAGTCAACACAGGTGACAATACAAATGCGATGGCTTATGTAGTGGCTGCAATTGCGGCAATTGGTGTGATTGCATTAACTATAAAAAGTAAGAAGAAGTAATGAAGAAATTCACGACTAAAAAATTAGCGATTGCCTTTGTCGCAATCGCTTTTCTCTTTATATTTGGCTTTACAGCTTATCGTGGTGTAACTGGACAATTCCAGTCTCAACCTACTATTAGTAATGAAGTAAAGAGCGCCACAAAGAAGAAAGATACTTCTAAAAAAGAAGAAACAAAACAAGAAGAAACAAAACAAATAGAGTCACAAGAAGAATCAAAGAAGACTGATATAAAATCATCTGATTCTTCTAGTAAACAAGAGACTAAGAAGCAGGAAACAAAGAAAACAGAGACAAAATCCGCTTCTAGTAAACAAGAGACTAAGAAACAAGATACAAAAAAGCCAGAAACAAAATCTTCTTCTATTAAACATAAGACAAAGAAGACAGAAACAAACACTTCTTCTAGTAAACATGAAACCTCTGCGCCTCAGCATGTAGAAACACCTAAGCAGGACACACCTGTAAAACAGACAGTTTCTATTAAAGTCATTGGAATTAATACGACAATGATGCAGGGGAATATAGAAGTGAATAGTTCTTCTACGGCTTATAGTGTCTTAAGAGAACTTGCGAAACAGAATGGTAAGAGTATCTCTACAAAAGGGTTTGGTTCTACTGTTTATGTATCAGGTATAGATGGATTAAAGGAATTTGATCATGGACCAAGTTCTGGATGGATGTATAAGGTGAATGGTACACCACCAAATATTGGAGCAGGAGCTTATAGGTTAAAAGCAGGAGATCAAGTCATCTGGTATTATGTCAACATTGAACAATAAGACAAGAGAAATATGTTTGATAGGTATTCTCTCTGCAGTCAATATTGCCTCTAGAGTCGCAATGCAGGCCTTACCTAACTTTAAACCTGTTACATCTATCATTATTATATCTGTACTCTTATTTGGCTTATCATTTGGAATTAAACTCACAGTAGTAACAACTATTGCATCCAATATGATCTTAGGTATGGGAACATGGACAATCTTTCAGATTCTCTCATGGGTAGTCATCTGTTTATTCACTCAATGTATCAGTGACTTCTATAAGAAGATCAACAAAGAACCCCCATTATTTCTTATGGCTATCTATGCCTTTTTAATGGGGTATGTCTTTGGATTTATCGTCTCACTCGAACAATTGATCATTGGGGGTCCTGTATGGTTTGGTATCTATTATGCCCAGGGGCTCTTATTTGATACATTCCATGCAATAGGTAATTTTGTTTTTTACTTACTTTGTGCACCTATACTTATGCGTTTATTTAAAAAAGAAATGTCTCAATATACGAAAGACTATTACAAGTGATTCAATTACGGATCACTTTTTTGTTATGTAATAAACATATCATCAACATCTAAAAGATACATTTTACATATGATTTAGAAAGTCTATAATCACAAGTGGATGGAGGTTAAAACTATGACACCATTATTTCCACGTGTTCAAGAAGTAGAGAACATATTTCACAAAATACTCGCAAGTAAAGAAGCTTGTGCAAGACTGAGAGAAACATTCAATTCAAGTCTAGAAGACTTTCAGGGATCAGAAGAATTAAACAATGAGACCTTTTCAAAAGTCGTTCTAGATAGTTATTCAAATCAGGATATCAGCGCATTACTACTCGCCATATGTGGTAAATCTATGTTTGATTTATTACGTGATGCTTATTTGATTCCTCAAACATTTCATGGTAAAGCAGGAGAAAATCCAGTACTACTTACATCACCTTCTGGAGATCTGTTAGAGGGGAAGGATGTCTCACACCATACAATGAGACGTTTTAAAAATATCCTCTCACAACATCAGCCTGTTCCCCGTTCCCTTGTTTATCTGGCTGATGGCTATGATATAGAACGTTATTATAAGCATGATGGATCAGTAGACCAAAGAAAGACAGATGCAGTCAGAGGCATCTTACTTCTTTATGCACTTCCTGATACTAAGAAGCTTCATCTGACAGCTGCGCAGGTTTATGCAATCATCTGGGATACATTCTTCAGTATTCAAAAAGAAGCACCTCTTGCTCGTGTCTATTATGGACAGGAAACAGGAGAGAAGAATGATAAAGACTATGATGAAATCGCAATATTACTTCCTACTCATTTGTTTAGAAGACAGATGGTTGAAAATATGGAAATCATTGATGGATTAGTTCTATCTTGTAGAGAAAAAATGATGGCTGAAGCCGGTAATGATAGTTTGGAGTTGTAATTATGCCTAGAATCGGATTACGTATTATTAAAACAAGTATTGCCGTCTTCATCATCATGGTATTATTCACTCTCTTTGGGGTACAGAGATCACCTTTCTATGTCCTTATAACCACAATTATCTGTATTCAGCCAGATAAAGAGAATGAAAAAAACCAGGCACTTGTAAGAGCCCTCGGTACACTTATAGGGGCTATTACTGGAGCTATTGTCATGTTTTTACAGCCTTTCATCCATATTGATCTCGCATGGGATTTACTTAATGCATTATTTATTATGTTGACTATTTACTTAACAGTCTTATTTAAAGTACAACATATGGCATTTATGGCCTGTGTGGCTTATCTAAGTGTTGCAGTTATTCCTCATGCTGGTATTTCACCTTATGCATTCTTATTCTATCGTGTCTTAGATACATGTATTGGTGTAGGGGTAGGTTATCTTGTCTGTACTTTACACTTACCAGTTAAAAGAAGAAATGATGTTCTCTTTGTAGCTGAACTTGATGATATGGAACAGACAGCACACCAGCAGTTAAATAACTTCAATAAGACACAATTGAATAAACTTGTAGATGATGGTGCCTTGTTTACTATCATCACTAAAAGAACACCTGCATCCATGCAGGCAGAAATTGAACATCTTAAACTACATCTACCAGTGATCGCATTAGATGGCGCAATATTGTATGACGTACCAAAAAACGAACTATTATGTACCTATTCCTTACCACAAACATTAGGTTCAAAGATCACTCGATTATTAGATGATAAACATCTTAATTACTTCTATCACGTTCTCAAAGACGATGTATTATTGACATATTATAATAGTTTCGACCAGTCCGAACAAATGGACTATTATGATATGATGCGTCAATCCCCTTATCGTAATTACATCTTTGGTATGCCTACACACTCATATCAACCTCTTTATATCAGTGTTCTTAATACAAAAGAGATTATCTATGATATTATAGATGACCTGATAGATTTAGGATTACATAAACAATTGCGTTATTTTGTAGAAGAAGATTATTTTGAAGGTATGTGCTTACTTAAGATTCTTTCTTATGAAGCCACTCCAGAAAATATGCTGGAAAGATTAAAGGAAAAGTTAGATATTAAAGAAAGTCTTGTCTATGGTTCATCTGATTCAATATGTGATGTCATAGTACCGGACAATGATTTCAATAGTATAGTAAAAAGTATTCATAACGAATATGAAGGAATTCAAATGAAAAGAAGACAGCCACAATAGCTGTCTTCTTTTCATTCATGGGGGAGTCTCAATGTATATTCAATTCATGATCAATATCATGAATTTTTTTATTTGTATACTTATTTGCAACTCCCATGATTAAAGTACTTAATAATACTGCAATAATAGTTAGAATAATATAGATCATAAGAATCACCTCTTTCATGTTTATAATATACATGTCAGTTATGTAATTCGTATGTATTCTCTATGTATTTATTATGTTTTTTACAATCCTTCTAACATATCATCAAATGTGATACCTAAAGAAAAACCAAAATGGAAGTAGTCATCTAAAGCATCCTGTAACTTAATAGGACTATAACCATTTCTTAAATCTAGAATATCCTGATTGACTTTAAAGAGTAAATCAACAGAACTACTCTTTTCAGGCATTTCTTCATGATTCTTGATTTCATCAATCTGTAAGTCATACGCAATACTCATTAATAAGCGCATACCTTCAATATAAGTGTCTAAAAGAGCGTTTTGATCAACCTGAGTATCTTTATCCCAGAATGTATAAACATGTCCTAATTCTCCTGTATTATATACACATTGCATAAATGCAAGAAGCTTATGGTCAATCTTCTTAATATCTAGAATCTGACCTTTAGGAATATCTAATTCTCTGTTTAATACTAACTGATATAATTTTGATAATTCATTCATTTAAATCACCTCTTATATACTATTATAGTCAATTAAAAAAGAGAATCACGTAGATTCCCTAAATAATTCCTAAACCTTCTATTAAAATTTTAATACCTATGAGAATAAGAATAATACCACCAGTGATCTGTGCTTTTTGTTCATATTTATTTCCAAACACATGACCAATATAAACACCAGCAGATGCAATAATAAATGTTGTTAAACCAATAATAGAAATAGCCATGAAGATATTGATTGATTCAAAAGAGAACGTAACACCTACTGCAAGTGCATCAATAGCAGTTGCGATAGCAAGCATCAACATTGTCTTCCAAGAGAAGTCATCATTCTGTTTTTCTTCTTCAAAAGATTCTTTAATCATATTGATTCCAATAAATGCGAGTAGGATAAACGCAATCCAGTGGTCAATAGAATCCACTAAACCACTCAATGTAGAACCAAGACAATAACCAATAAATGGCATCAATGCCTGGAATCCACCAAACCATACACCACATAATAATACATTCTTAATAGATAACTTCTTTACAGATAATCCTTTACATACAGATACCGCAAAAGCATCCATGGATAACCCAATACCAATTAATAATATTTCTATACTAGACATCTTTACACCTCAACTGGAATATAATCTTCCTTTATAACCTCATAATGCATATTGGATGCAGTCAGTTCATTAAGTTCATCTAAGAAAGAAGTATCTCTTAAATAAACATCATAATGAACTTCTTCATCATACTCAGTATTCATTAATAATAGATTTTTAGATTGTATTAAATAAGATACCTTACGGCTGAAGTGATAGTCAACACTAATACGATAAAGCTTGACGAGTTCTTTCTCGACTATTTCTGCTTCTTTTAAAGCATCTGCAACACTATTTGTATAAGCACGAGTCAATCCTCCGGCTCCTAACTTAATCCCACCAAAATAACGTGTCACAATCGCAATCACATTATCGATCTTCTGTCTCTGTAATACATTCAACATAGGAAGTCCTGCAGTACCTGATGGTTCTCCATCATCATCCGCTTTTTCTAAAGGACCGACACGATAAGCGACACAGTTATGTGTTGCATCATCTTTAGAATAGAGTTCTATTAAGTCTTTGATTTCTTTTTCATCATTACATGGAATCAGGGTTGTAATGAACTCTGATTTCTTAATAATGATTGTATTTGTCGTTGTTTCTTTAATTGATCTCATAGTTTCACCCGTTCGTATTATATCCCATTGGTTGTAAAATAAAAAGAAATAAACTATAATATACATAGTGAATTATCACTGATGGGGTATTAAAAATGAGTAAAATAGCGATTATTGCAGACAGTGGCTGTCAGATTGATATCAATGGAGAGCATGAAGGTATTTATATTGCACCATTATGTATTGGTCATGGTAGTCAGACATATTTAGATCAATTAGAAATCACAAGTCTTGATGTATTTAATCAGATGAAGGAAACAGATGATATGTATACAACATCTCAGCCTTCGACTGGTTCTTTAATGAAGGCTATGGAAGATGCGAAAAGAGACGGTTATGATGAGTTAATTGGGATTCCTATCGCAACTGGTTTATCATCTACATTAAATGGTATGCAGGTTGCAGCTGATACAGTAGAAATGCCTATTACTTTAATCGATTCTCAAGGAACAGCACATGTTCAAAAAAAACTTATTGAAGCAGCACGAAATCTCGTAGAAAAGGGTCAGTCTGTTTCTGAAATTAAAGAAAAACTTGAAGATATGGTTAAGCATTCAGGTACAATTATTTTTACACCAAACTTGAATCACCTTAAAAAGGGTGGGCGTATTACGCCTGCAGTCGCAATGCTTGGCAATATGTTGAAGCTTGTCCCAGTTATGGAATTGAATAGTGAATTAGGTGGTAAGATTGATACTTTAGGCAAAGTAAGAACAACACGTAAGGCATGTAAGATGCTTGCTGATCGTGTTGTTGAAAGAGGCGCAAATGCGAAAGATTATACATTTGCGGTTGAAGATGTTCTTGCACCTGAAGAAGCTCAGCGTGTAAGAGACTATCTTGAAGAACAATTAGGTCCATGTCAAGTTACCATGAGAGAGTTACCAAGTGTTGTAGGTGCTCATATGGGAATTGGTGGTGTAGGAATCCAATTCATCAAAAATCTCGCAGAATAGGAAGCAGATGATGAATCTGCTTTTTTTGTATAGAAAGGAGGATGCTCATGCAAAGAGAATTTGAAATGGTTGTACAGACAAGTGCAGCTACACAGAGTTTACGTTATTTATTAAAAAGCGGTGATATGACGTGTATCACAAAGGGAGAAATTACTAAAAGACTAGAAGCAGCAGTCCTTTTACAGGATTTAAGTTTTCAGGCTGTTATGACAAGTGGTGAAGTCGTAGAGGATATGCTGGAGAATACCTATGAGGATTATGATGAAGCATTAAGAGATTCTATTCAGACTCATGGAATTGTATTTAAGGATTATACCTTTGCGGTGACTTATAAATATGACGAAGAAGCTGTCTTTAAACCTTTCTTTTCTAGACAATATGGGGCAGACTTAGGTTTTTCACTTCCATTAGTGGATGATATGAAATATGCGAATATGTGTGTATGTCTTGCATTAATTAAATTATCAAGAGAATATGTACGCACAAGCGTAGGAATAACTCATGATTATACAGATGTGAAGCCTAGTATTCATCTTACATTTAAACCAGGTATATTCCTACCTAAGCTACTTACAGAAAAGCCATATACAGAAATGACATTCAATGCAGTCTATGCTGCAATATATAAACTACGTGCCGCAATACGTTTCTTCTCATATGATCATACAGAAGAAGCTTATAAGAAGTGGATCACTTTGATAGAAGAAATGAGTACTCGTCCTTATGATGGTATATTAGATGATCTAGATGAATTAGATTATGTGCCATCACAAAAAGAAGAACTTTATGTATATGAAGATAAGGTCAATGGTGGAGGTACTGTTCAGTGCTTAAATAACTCATTTTATGCATTAATACTCTGGGCCGCTATATTGACTAAAGTCATGAATGAACAGTTCTTATATGAAACAAACTACCCAGATATGAACTTATGGGATTACTAGCTAAAAAGAAAATATTCAAAACACCTATAAATAGGTTTTGTCAGTGTAAACTTTGACGCATTAATTCTTTCTCTTCGCTATAATAGTGTTAGAAAAAAGAGGAGGGAAAGAATATGTTAGAAAGTTATAAAGAAATTACATCAATCTCATTAAATAAGTTAAAGGACTATTTAGATATCATTGATGTATATCATGATTCATTTATTGATACTTGCAGAAGTCAGAAGAAAATAGAGGCTTATATTAAGGCACATCAAAAGAAATACTTAGGACTTGCTTTAAAGAAACTCTATGAAATTGATGATATGCAATGTCTAGAAAATCATCTTGTAATGATTGAATATTTATTTGGAGATCATCCACGTATTCAATCATTGAATAAAAAGTTATGTAACTATATGCTGCACAATGGATCACCAATAGACGTGTATCGTATTGTGAGACATCTGATGCCTTTCTCATATGTTGCTCTTATTTCTATATTAGTAGAGAAAGAAGTCATTACTTATGCACAGGCTGCTTACTTCTCTTTGGTAGAAGAAGATATTGAAGGGGCTTATGACTACTTAGAAAATTGCGTTGTGGAACCAGATGAATCACTTTTAAATCTTTATGCATCTTATGATTTGATTGGTTATTTCCTACTTGTGGATCATTATAGTAAAAAGGTATCTTACCAGGTATCAGGAGGCATAAGATGGGAGAAAAAATGTGGGCTGTCTTCTCATTGTTGATGAATTCAGAAGAATGTATCAGTGCAGAAGAAATACAGCGTCAATTAGAAGAAAAAGGTTATGATATTGGTTTAAAAGCTGTTTATGCAGTGATTAAACAGATTAATGCATTTACATCTTTAATGTTTGGAAAAGAAATAATCAAAGCAGTGAGACGTTTTGGCTATATTATTGAAACGGGCTATTTTGATGAAGCACAAGTACAGTTATTGATTGATATGGTGAATTATCGTCAGGACTTAAGTCGTGCAGATAAAGTAGAATTGATTAATAAACTTTTAAAATTCTCTTCTGCAAAACAGAAGGATTATTTAATCATTCCTGAATTAGAAGAAGATGAAGAAGAAGTTTATTCACTTAGTAGAAACTTAAAGACCATTACTTCCGCAATACGTAATAAGAAAGATATACGCTTTAAGTATATCGATTATGCAATCATTGATGGACATCCTGTAGAAACACATTCTACAAAAGGGAATGCGGGTATTAGTCATGAATATTATAATGTAAGTCCTTATAATACAGTTATTGTGGATGGTCATTACTATTTACGTGCGTATTATAATAAGCATAAGGATTCTTTGACTACATTCCGTATAGATCGTATTAGAGATTTACAGTATAGTCGTACATATTATTTTGATTTTGATGATGAAAAGAAGATTAGTGAATCTTTAAGACAATCATTAGAGAAATCAATGAATAGTTTCTTTGATGGTGAAGAAATTACATTACATATTAAGTTTGATGCAGCACTTATTAGAGAAGTTGTTTCTCGTTTTGGAAATGAGATTACTATGACTAAGACTATTCCTCCAACTGGTTATAATAATAAACAGTTATGGTATGAAACACGTATTGAAGGGATTATCTTTAATACAGGTTTGATGAACTGGATTAGACAGTTTGGTCCTATGATGGTTGTAGTTGGTCCAGAGAAATTAAAGGATTCTATTGTATCTGCATTAGAAGAGAACTTAAGCTACTATAAAAAATAGGGGTACATTATGTATATACTAGAACTATGTCAGGGTGAGTTAAGTATCAATGTTGGTTTATTTCATACAATACAGCAAGGTAGAGAGTTTATATCACAATTACATGGTTATCATTATGAAGTGATAGAAGGATTTGAGTATGAATACTTTGATCCTACTACTGTACCTGATTATGTAGAACTAAAATATAATGGTCACATTGTACCTTTTACTACATATATGTTTACTGGTGATGGTAAAGTAGATATTTATTGGGATGAGATTATTGACTTATCTATACCAGGAAATGGAATGATTGAAGGATCTACTAGAGTGGATGCTTATTCTATTCCTAATGATGAACTTAAGGACTACATAGAGAAAAGAGAATATAACTATATATGTGTTAAAGAATACTTAGAATCTAAGGGGCATGAAGTAATACGAGCTTATTTTGGTTCTGAAGATGGCGAAGCCATCTTATATACAGACCCAGATGAGTGGCATTTCTTAACACATATGGATCCTGAGTTTGTGGAATCTGAAGACATATTAAAAGACTTAGACATTTAGGTGCCTAAGTCTTTTTACGAGACCATATTGTTTATCTTATCTTTTAAAGAACTATAATAACGACGACTAATAGGAATAGAAGTCCCATCTACAAGAAGTGCAGAATCTTTTGTGATTTCCTGTACCATCTTTAAATTAATAATATAACTACGATGACACAGCGCAAATGAATCTTCTAAACGTTCCAGTAAATCTGCAAGCTTTTCAGATGTTGAATAAGTCTGTGTAGGAGTCATAATCATTGTTGTTCTTAATTGTCTCTCCATATAGAAGATATCCTTCTGTAAGATGTTATATTCTTCTTTATTCCAGTAAATCTTTAAAGATGCTCTTCTTTGTTTATTTAATGCTTCATTTGCAAGCGATAAAGCATGTGGTAAATACTTCTGATAATTCTTCTTGAGAATAAAATAGATATGTTCTGTATCATACACATCACTCACATAATCTTCATAAGATGTCATATAAATAATAATTGTATGAGGTGAAAAGACATTAATCTGTTTAGAGAACTTAATGCCATTACCATCAGGTAAATCAATATCCATAATTACAATATCATAAGGCTCTTTATCCTTCATAGCCTCTTGAATACTATTGTATAAATCATTCCCTTTATAAAAAGAATCAATAGTATGTTTAGGCAAAGAAATTGTTTCTAAAAAGGATAATATCTGATTATGTTGTATTTCATTATCCTCACATAAACCAATCTTAAGCATATTGTTACCTCCTATACTTTCAACATAACAAGTGATGTAAATGTATCACCATTATCAATCCATTGGACTGATCCATCATGCTTATTCGCAATATCTGTAATAATAGATAAACCATAACCATGATGTACTTTATCTTCTTTAGTTGTTTCTCCTGTAAACTTTTTATCTTGTTTTGAATTCACCATCTTAATATGTAAATAACCTAGATGATCACTAATAGATAAACTAAGTGAAGAATCATTACATTGGCTACATGCCTCAATACCATTATCTAATAAATTAAAGAGTACTGCAGATAAGTCTGTATCAAATCTGTTCGCATACTCAGTCACTACATGATAATGAACATCAATACCTAATGTATTCGCATATTCTCTCTTTGATTGTAAAATCGCATTCATTAAGGAATCAGAACAAATAGGATGCATTCTCACAGATTCAAAATGATCAGATAACTGCATAAGTGTTTCTTTTGCTTGATCTATATCATTGTTTTCCAACATCCCACTTACAGCCTTTAAGGCTTTTTTAATTTCATTTTGGAACTCTTCTGCATTGTCTTTCATTACTTTTAATTCTGTTTCCTGTTTCTTTCTAAGTTCCTGATTTTTCATTATTGTATCAATCTTGATATTCTGTTCAGTTAAGTCAAAAATCTTTTTGATAGTATTGTACACTGATACAACAATACTCATTATTGTGATAAGCATAAGGAACTGAAATAAACCAATAAAAGAGCTTAATTTTGGTGAAGTAAGGCTCATTTTACTTAAAAGGCCAAAGATAGAAGAAAAGATAATACATAAAAAGGTCATTTTATAAGACTTCATTGTTTCTCCTCCTCAATAATATTACGAATATATTCTTTAGCTTCTTCATTTTTAGAAGATTCAATTAAATGTGCCAATGATAATAAGTGATTCGCAATATCATGATTCCAATGACGTATCTCAATATATTGCGCTTCTGTTTCTTTATAAGATGTTAATTGAGATTCTACAAGTTCTACCTGCTGTTTTTTCAAGGCAATATTATGAGTGGACTCAGAAATCTCTTTAAATAGTCGGCTGAATAAAATAATCAAGAAAATCGTTGCAACCATACTAATTAGAACAAGGAATAAAGAGAATTTTATAGCAGATGGTGCTGCAAATAAATTATTAATAATGATCACTGCCACAAAATAGAAACATGTTCTTAAAATTAATCCTGATTTTAAAACAGTAAAGGAGTTCTTAAGAAGAGAAGCAGCTTTTACTGTGAGTAACAAGACGAATGATCCAGTCAACAATGAGAATATACTAATAAGTATATATTGATTATTTGTCTTAAATAATACAGGAACCATATTAATATGTGGAAATAGTGGACTGATTGCAACAAAAACAATCGCAAGAATTGTTTCTGCAGTCAATGAAAAAGTAAGTAACATAAATGTAAGTGTTAATTTATGTTTCATATTTCCTTCATAGAATAGCGAAGGAAGAAACATAAAGATGTATAATAGATAAGTAGCTAGATATACATGTTTCTGTAGTGACAGATAAAGTACTACAAAGAGAATATGAAGTATGATACCAACAAGCAGAATATGATCTGTTTTTGGTTTTAATAGCTGATAATATAAGTACTGACCGCTAGTTAGTACATAGAGCATATAAAGTATAAATATAATAAATGATTGCATATGAGCCTCCTAGTCTCTATTATAGATGGGAAATTCACGAAAGCGGCTCGTAATGCATAAAACGACACAAATTTAGCGTGGAATGCATAAAATGTGATATAAAGTGTAATTATTACATTTATTTTATTTGAAAAGTAGATGAATGGAGGTGAGAGTTATGGATATTAAAGGGATGTATGAAGATGGATTGTGCAAAGATATAGTTGCATATTATGAACGAACACATGATTTAGATAATGCTAAATATGTGGCTTTATCCTATAAAGAACTAAATGAGTACGAAAAAGCTTTTAATGTTTTAACAGGAGCCCTTGAGATATGTAAGAATCAAGCTGAACGTGTAGAATATTGTTTGATGAAGTATGAAATAAGTAGTTATTTGTATGGGAGAACAAATATGACTTCATTAATATGTTTAGGACATATTGGTATTAATTACTACTTGGCAGAAGAAAAGAAAAAGCTTTAAAAATTCTTCAATCGTTTTATAACGAGCATCATAAAGCATATAACGATGATGAATTGGTATGTCATGCACTTACAGTTATTTACCAAACTGTAAGTGAAATGCAGGATTATAAGGCACGTGCATACTATAGTCAGCCTAAATATGAAACTTTTTCTACAGTTTACGGCTATAATGACATAAAAACTTTGAATGCACTACATTGTATGGCGTTAGATCTATATTTAGTGAATCGATTATTTCTAATTACATTCAAGATTTAAATAAGATAGAGTCATGTAAGTTATTACGTGATGCGTTATATGAAGGAGAATATTTGTTGGATTTCTATTATTGTGAAAAAGGTTATGGTGCTGTTCTTATACGAAAAGAAGTACAAACCACTTACTTTTCTGAAATATTAGATATAGATGAAATGATGAAAGATTTTGTGGAAAAGATAGAGCCTTATTTAAAAGATGTCAAACACCTCTATATCTGTCCTGATGGAGATTTGTATAACATCTCTTTTGCAAGATATATCGATACAGAAATCAGTTCTCTCTCTTCACCACAAGACCTATTAGAAGACTATAAACAATCAAGTGATGATGATTTAGATATTGTATCTGTCATTTATCCTGATTATTATGATGATTCTTCTGAAAGCAGAGGACAAAAAGGTGTTCTTTACGGAAAAACTATATTGAAGGAATGTATATTAATCAATTGTTTGAAGATAGTACACTCCTATCACGTGAAGATGCCAATCATAATAACTTCTTAGATATTATCAGTCCTAAGATTTTCCATATTAGTACACATGGTGAATATGTTGATTTAGACCAATTAATGGAAAATGGTCGTTTATGTCTATCAGGTTATAATAAAACAGATTCAGGTTATTAAAGATAGCCAGTCATAACATGCCGAGAGGCATGTTTTTAGTTATGAATATATAGATTATTAATAAGTGTTAAGTATGCTTGCTGGATCTAAGAGTTCATTCTATTACATATATGTGCTTTGTTTATCCCATGAGTCTATATAAAAGCCGTTAATTACATATAAATCAATCTTAGGCACCGGTCATGATAAAATTTTATAAGCATATGTTATTCAATAGAAATGAGGGGTAATAAAATGAAAAAAGATTGGATTGATATTAGCCAAGTAACAATTCCTCCACTAACATCTGAGGGATTTACTGACAGAATTATCATCAGAGAGTATGTGGCACCAAAAAAACTAGAAGTTCTAAGGGAAAAGCCACCAGTAGAATCTAATTATGTAGAGCCTGATTATGTAGAACAGGAAACAGTATTAATGACTCAGGATGACGATTCAGAGGCAACAGTACTATTAGATGATCTAGATGAAGAAGCGACAGTATTATTAAGTCGTAGGATTGCTTATTTAAAGAGATTAAAAAATGAAGAAGTGGTTATTGTAGATAAGAATGAATTTATTATTGGTAAATCATCTACATGTGACTATAAGGTAGAAGGAAATCCATCAATTAGTAGACAGCATGCAAAGATTACTTGCAAGGAAGGTGTTTATTATTTAGAAGATTTAAATTCTCTAAATCATACATCAATTAATGGAGAGAATATTTCTGGATTAGTAGAAATAGATGACCAGACAACATTTAAATTAGCTGATGAGGAGTTTTCATTTTTTATAAGTGAGGAATAATCAATGAATGATACAAGGGGAACATATAAGATTATTCGTAAATTAGGTGAAGGTGGAGGCGGAATTGTTTATTTAGCCTATCACTCTCGACTAAAGAAAGAAGTTGTACTCAAACAAATAAAAAATAGTCAAAAGAAAGATTACAATACAAGACGTGAAGTTGATATTTTAAAGGGACTGAATCATACATATTTACCACAGGTATATGATTTCATAAATATTGATGGAAAAAGCTATATAGTTATGTCTTATATTCCAGGCAAATCTTTCCAAGAACTAGTAAAAGAGGGATATAGATTTACACAGAATCAGCTTATTAGATGGGGATTGCAGTTATGTAGTGCATTAGATTACTTACATAATCAAAACCCACCTATTGTGCATAGTGATATTAAACCTTCAAATATTATGTTAACTCCAGAGGGGAATATTTGTTTAATTGACTTTAACATTTCATTCTTTATGGATGGCACAAAGATGATTGGTTACAGTCATGGATACTCATCACCTGAACAAAGATCTATTGTATTTGATATGAACTTACAGGATATTGTTTTAGATGATAAAACAGATATTTATAGTTTAGGTGCTGTTTTCTTCTTTATGATTACTCGAAGAAAAGTAAATGAGTTTAATGATCCGGAACAGTGTAGATTACTACTAGAAAACAGAGTGACTGAAGCATTCAGCAGCGTTATATGTAAGGCAATATCATTTGATAAAGCAGATAGATTCCAAAGTGCTTATGAAATGTATAAAGCACTTCAGAATATATCTAAGAAAGATAAAAGATATATACAAGTCACAAGAGCACATCGTATCTCTATGATTCTATGTTCAGTACTACTTGCAATTAATATTGTTTTATTAGGTTTGGGTGTTCACCAAATGAAACAAGATAAATTAGATAAGTATGATGAATTAATTCAACAACAAACATCTTATCGAAAAAAAGGTCTATATAAGAAGCAGACTAAGATTTATCAAGAAGCAAGTGAATTGATGCCAGACCAATTAGAAAGCTATTATCAAAATGCATTGTCAATGTATGAACAAGGTTTATATAAAGACTGTATTGAATTTATAAGTACAAACATTGAACAGAATAATGATTTAGATAGTACAAATAATTCATTTGCGGATGTTTATTATGTAAAAGCACGCTGTTATTTTGAATTAGAACAATATGGAACGTCAGTGGATAATTATAAGAAGTTGTTCCAGTGTGGAAGCAGCAATTATCTTCATTATAGAGATTATGCAATCACATTAGCTTATAACAAAGATAACTCTAAAGCGAATGAAATACTTCAACAGGCTATTAATAAAGGCATGAAGGAAGATGACATCTATTATGCAAAAGGTGAAATTAATAATGCCATGAATAAGGATAATGAAGCTATTTCATGCTTTAAATCTTGTCTGCATATTACAGCCGATGATGAATTAAAGGAAAGATCTTATGTATTGTTAAGTGACATATATAAGAAACAAGGTAATCTTGCAGATTGTAGAACTATTTTAATGAAAGCTATGAATTACTTACCATCTTCAAGACAATTAATCTCTATTGAAAGATTAATACAAGCAAATATTGATTTAGGGGATAAAACAGGTAACTCTCAATATGAGAAAGAAGCTGTTCAATTGTTGAAAGAAGTAATCAATAAGCATTGGGATAACTATGCAACATATGACAATCTAGTTATTCTTAATGAGAAGCTTGGTAATTATAACGAAGTAAGAAGTTATCTATCATTAATGAAAGAAAATTATGGTGAAGATTATAACATTTATAAGCGTTATGCATTCTTAGAAATAGACTTACAGAAGCAGAAGAATGAAGAAAGCAGAGATTATTCACAGTTTGCTAATTATTATAAGAAAGCAAAAGCACTTTATGAAAAAGAAAAAACAGATGATGCAGAAATGCAGTTATTAGATACAGTATATCAAGATGTTATGAAAGGTGGCTGGTTATCGTAATGAGTAAAGGATTAATAATGATTATATGTGCAGTCATTGGGATCATCGCATCTATTATTTTAATGATTGTACTTAATATCTATTTTAAGAAAAAAGCAAAATCAGTATTAAAACAAATAGAAACTGAGGGAGGTCAATTATGAAAAAAGGAATAAAAGCTATTTTAGCACTTTGTTTTTTAAGCGTATTTGGCATGTTTTTTATGCCACTTATAGAAGTGTCAGATGCTGAAATGTCAGTATTTGATATACTAAAAATTTCTGTGCAGTCAGGTGCATCAGATTCAGTTGAAATTATCAATGATTTACAAACAGTCATAGGCACATCAATGATGAAGTTCATCATTATGTATGGCATTTTAGTCGCATTAGTTCTTATTGCGGTTGTTTTAGTTACGATGTTGAAAGGTAAGACTGCCTATTTCTCATCAATTGGTATGTCTTTAGGTATTAACGTATATACATCAGTAACGACTTTATTATTAATCTCAAAACTCAAAGCTTTAATGAAGTCAAAACTTTTCTATGGCACTGGTATAACTACTTCTATCGTCATATTAACAATTGCTATTTGGGAAATGATCACTATTCTTATTATCTTATTATCTGTTTTAGGTTTAATGTTTGAAAAGAACAGTGAGCCTGAACTTAAGAGAGAAGAACTCCCTATCCCTGATCCAATTCCTAATATCAAATCAGAACCAATTCCTTTCAAAGAAACAGCACCTTACCAAGAACATATTTCTATCCCTGAAGAAGAACCAGTAGTAGAAGAGCCAAAAGAATTTGCTGGAATGATTAAAAATACAGACCAGCAGGTATTAGTATTAGATGATAAAGTAGAAGTCTATGCAGTAAATAATGGTGATATTGAAAGATATGAAGAAGGAAATATTCTAGCAAAAATCTATTATATCTCTGAGTATCAGGAATATTGTGTAGAACCATTAGAAATGAGAACAGTATTACTAAAGAGCGGACAGCCTTTAGGTGCCAATAGACTTTATTACTTACCACGTGGTACTGAAATCAGTATCAAAGATGCTAAGTATGAATTATGTTAACAGAAGGGAAGATGAATTATGGATAATCTAGAAAACAGATTAGAAGAATTATATAGAGACTTAGGAAAAGCTGATTATGAAGGAGGATTTGAAAATCCTCTTCCTCAGCTTTTACCAATTTTTGATCAGATTACATCTACTAAAACAGTATTAGAAGAAGATAGCAAGAACACATGCCCTAATTGTCATTCACCTATTACAGAAGATATGATGTTTTGTGGATCATGTGGTTATAAATTGAAATAGAAATGTTTAACCGATAATTATATTGAAGATAATATTGCTACTTTTAAATTAAAGATAAATGAAATTGTAGTTTGCTAAGTATGCATGTTATTTATTAAGTTCTTATTTAAAGGAGGAGTAGGAAAATGAATGAATTAGACAAGCTTTATATAGAATTGGGAAAAGCCTATTATGAAGGTCAATACGAAGAGAATTTACCACAATTACTTCCAATCATTGATGAAATTAATAAAACATACAATGATATAGAAGAATATAAGAAGCATTTATGTCCAAACTGTCATCAGCCTATTGTAGACGAAATGATTTATTGTGCATCTTGTGGCTATAAATTAAAGTAAATCAATAGGGGAGAGGGAAGATGAAAAAGAAGAAAATAACTACTATTTCAATAGCAATTATTGTGATTGTAGTAGCACTTATTATTTCATTGATATTTGTATTTAATAAAACAGGAACAAAATCTTATGATAGCAAGTTAGATGAAGCACAAAGTTATGTTGTAAAGATGGATTATAAGAAAGCTGAAGCTGCTTATTTAGCAGCTATCAAAGTGAGTCCTAAAAAAGCAAAGGCTTATCTCAGTCTTGCAAACGTTTATATGAGTGATGGAAAAGAAGAAAAAGCTATTTCTATCTTGGAACAAGGTTATAAAAACGTTGATAGTAAAGAGGATAAACAAGAAATCCTAAATAAGAAAAATGATATTAAGAAAAATCAAGGTGTTATCAATAATGGTGGGGATTATGTAACATATAATGGAAAAAGCTATTATTGGGAATATCATGGAAATAGTTTTTATGATCCTGAACCACAAGATATAGAAGACGGACAATTATTACTTTATGATAATACTGTCAATGATTTAATATGTGAAGATAAAAATGGGAATAAAGAGACTATTTACTCTGGTTACGCTGCAGGAAATATTTGGATATTTAGTAATCGAATTTTTATAGAGAAACATATTGAAGATGAAGATTTTGAGGAGACTGATTGGATTATAAGTATAAAGTTAGATGGCACTGATCAAAAAGAAGTAGGTGGTTATGACTCTATTTATGGTGTTTGTGATAAAGGGTTAATACTTACAGGGCATGAACCGCTAGGTCATTTGTTGACGAGTGATTTAAAGGAAGAATTATTGTTTGAGGGTTATTTTATTGGCATTGATGACAATGTGATTTATTTTACCTCTTTAAACTCAACTCCAACAACGCTTAAGTCTATTGATAGTAATGGTGAAAATGAAACTACATTAGCTCAAATTGGGTATCAGGACGAAAACTCATTAGCTCAAATTGGTCCATATATGGTGAACAGTCTTCAAGTAATAGATAATGATATTTATTTCCAGTATGGTCAACTTGATCATGGAGGTAAAGTAGCAAAAGTTAAAAAAGACGGGACAGGATTTACTGTTTTAGATGATAGTTCTATAAATAAATTTACTGCATATAAAGAAAAGAACGGTAAAGTAACTTTTAAATATGGTGGTGCACTTAATGAACCATTTGAAGAAGACGGTTCAGTATATGCTTATACAGATAAATCTAGTAAACGTGTTAAGATGTTATCTCCTGATGAATATAAAGACTTAGGAACAGAACTTCAAAATATTAGCTATTCTGGCGATAATTTGTACTATGTTGTTATTAAATGGGACGGTGACACAATCTGTAGTTACTCATACTGTAAAAAGGATTTAAATAGTAACAAGATAACTGTTTATGACAAGGTGGATTTAGATTGAGGATAAATTGAGACTGAGTCTAAAGAAATGAAAAAGAAATTAATAAATTAAATGATTTTTTAGGAAGAAGAAAATGAAAACAAAAAACAATAAAATGATTGCAACAGCAATAGCTAGCATTCTTCTTGTTATTGCAATCATTATTTCTTTAGTATTTGTATTTAATAAAACAGGAACAAAATCTTATGATAGCAAGTTAGAAGAAGCACAAAGTTATGTCGTAAAGATGGATTATAAGAAAGCTGAAGCTGCTTATTTAGCGGCTGTCAAAGTGAGTCCTAAAAAAGCAAAAGCTTATCTTGGTCTTGCAAACGTCTATATGAGTGATGGAAAAGAAGAGAAGGCTATTTCTATCTTGGAACAGGGTTATAAAAATGTTGATAGCAAAGAAGATAAACAGGAAATCCTAAATAAGAAAAATGATATTAAGAAAAACCGTGGTGTTATCAATAATGGTGGAGATTATGTAACATATAATGGAAAAAGTTATTATTGGGAATATCATGGAAATAGTTTTAGACACCCTGATACAAGGGATATAGATGAAGGGAATTTATTAAATTATGATAATGCTGTCAATGATCTAGTATGTGCAGATGAAAATGGAAATAAGAAAACTATTTTCTCTGGTTACTCTTCTGGAGATATCTGGATATTTAGTAATCGAATTTTTATAGAGGGAGATGCTGATGATGGTTGGTCAATATATAGTATGAATTTAGATGGAACTGATCTAAATGAAATGGACGATTATGATTACATCATTGGTATTTGTGATAAAGGGTTAATATTTACTAATCACTACATTTCAGGATATTTGATGACGAGTGATTTAAAGAAAAAATTATTTGAATACCCACAAACCACAGGTTAGTGTAAATTAA
>ULTB01021803.1_pt1 | contig 50357 bp, 44 predicted proteins | sample 1957251 | NCBI WGS metagenome assembly ULTB01 (sample SAMEA4835724, study PRJEB28245) | human gut metagenome | biome: gut microbiome; material: fecal sample | place: Denmark | collected 2008
GTTTTTTAGTGAGTCGTGGTCAGTGGTTAAAAGATCAGGTTGTAGAACCCGACCCCGGCCAGCAGGGTCAGCACCACCAGGATGCCCAGAGCCCAGCCGGTCAGTTCCATGAACAGCTTCATTTCTTCATCTTTTTTCGCCGTCCCGCTTTCGTCCGCCATCAAAGTGGCCATGATCAGCCCGCCGGTTGTGGATATGGGGCTGATGCCGGTGATGGTCCCGCCGATGACCACCATGGACCCCAGTTCAACCGGGTTCACACCCACGGATTGTCCCAGGGAAGCCACGGTGGGAAGCAGCGTGGGGAACACCACGCCCAGACCGGAGGAGAACAGGCTCATGACCCCTGCCGTGCAGGCCATGACCGCCGGAGCGGTATAACTGTTCATGAAGGTGGACAGGGCCGCCGTCAGCAGCTTGATACCCCCGGTCTTGATCACCAGATTCATGAGGGTACTAACGCCGGACACCATGAGCAGCACACCCCAGGGGATGGCCTTCAGGCTGTCCTTTTCCGAGGCTGCATGGCACATGAGCAGTATGGCGCTGACGGAGAAGCTGGTGAGCCCCACATTCTGTTTGAACGCAATGACCAGCACAGCCATGACCAGGAGTCCCAGCAGGGACAGCAGCTGCTGCCCGGTGAATCCGGACAGTTTCTCTTCCGTCCCCTTTTCCGGCATCTGGATCCGGTAGCCCTTGTAGTAGACAAAGGCTGCCAGGGCGATGAGGATGCCGCTGATCATCTGGGCCGTATAGATGGGCCGTACCGCAGCCACCGCATCCAGCCCGCTCTGCCGCAGCAGATCATAGGATAGCAGTCCTTCCGGGGTAATGGGACTCATGCGCCCTCCGAAACAGCCGCTGCACCCGATGATGGCCAGCATCAGAGGGTTGTAGCCCCGGGCCCTGGCCAAAGGGATGGCAATGGCCGGCATGATGGCCAGCAGGGGAATGGACCCCGGCCCGATTCCGGTAAGCAGGGCTCCCATGAGGAAGACCGCGATGGGAATCAGGTATTTGTTGCTGCCGGCCAGGCTCACGATTTTCCGGGCCAGCAGTTCGATGGTACCATTCTTGTTCAGGATGCTGAACAACAGGGTGACGCCCATCAGGTTGATGAACAGGTTGGGCTTGAAGCCCTTCAGGATTTCCGCCGTGGGAATGCCGGCCACCTTGCCCAGCACAAAGGCAAAGAGCAGGCAGACCAGGCCCACATTGGTCTTGCGGAAAAAGCCGATGGCGATGGCCACCGCCAGCAGCAGCAGAGAAATGATACCCAGCTCCATAATCCTTCCTCCTTACCGAAATACCACAGTGCAGGGGCTTTCCGTCTTCACGGTCTTCCCGGTGAAGTGGAGCTGCCCGTTTTTGCCTTCCGGCGCAAAGAACTGCAGGGTGTCACTGTCCATATTGGCCACCAGCAGCTGTCCTTCCGGCATCAGGGTCATGAACCGGGGTGTGTACCCTTCACAATTCGTCCACTGGGGATTCCCCAGCAGCCCCGTCTTCGGGTCGATGGTGTAGCTGACCACCGTTTCCTGGCCCCGGAAGGTCCCGGCATACCCTTCCCCTTCCGGCGGGATGCCCTCTTTGATCCGGTTGGACACATAGACCTGTTTCCCGTCCCGGCTCAGGACGATGGCACTGGCCATATTGGGTCCCACATACGTATCCTGCAGAGTGGGGACCACCTGTCTGGCAGTCAGCTGTCCTTTCTGATCGTCGAAATCGAACACCCGCAGGGTGCTGGCTTTTTCGTTCACCAGATACACGTGCCGATTATCCTTGCTGAACACCAGGTGGCGGGGTTCGTCGTATTTCCGGGCCTCCGCATAGGACGTGCGGGTCAGTTTGCCCGTGTTTTCGTCCAGGGCCAATACCCATACCCGATCATAGCCGCTGCCCCTTGCCTGGGTGGGGACCAACAGCCATTTGCCCGTCCGGTCCAGCACGCAGGCATGGGCGTGGGAGATGCCGCCGGCCTTGGGGCCTTCGAAATGCTCCACGCTGACCGCTTCGCCCAGGCTCCCGTCGGCCCGGATGGGCAGGCTGGCCACCGCTCCGCCCTGGAGACTGGCCACCAGCAGGAATTGATTGTTAGGGGTCACCACGCCATACACCGGGTTCTTCCCCTGGCTGTCCACCGTATCCAGGAATTCCAGGTCCCCATCTTCTTTGATGCGGAAGGCACTGACTTCATGGGCATCCCCATGGACGGTATAAAGATATTTTTTTGTCTGGTCCAGTACCAGCCAGGCCGGGTTGTCCAGAGTCTTCGTGATGCCTTCCAGCTTCCAGTTACCTTTCTCGTCGATGGTGTAGCGGGAAATGCCCTTCCCGTGGGCATAGCGCTTCGCCGTGGTCCGGCAGCCTACATATGCAGTAGTCATTTTCTTCGTTCCTTTCTCGATTTTCTGATTCGCCATCCCTACGCCCGTCCCTGCCATGCACAGCAGCATGGTGGACAGGACCAGGCGGAGCCAGCTGCTTTTTTTCATTTTTTATTCTCCTCTGCCAGTTTGGCCTTGTAGAACCGCAGCTTGCCGCCAGCCAGCAGGATTTCCACTTCCTGGTCCGTCAGTTCCAGTTTCACTGTGAACCGGTTCCCTTTGCTCAGGTTCTGGATTTCAATGGTTTTGTTCTTCATCTGGTCCCGCAGGTTGTCGATATGGAAAGTATCATCCAGGTCGATGCCATCGTAGGCCGCCTTGTCCACGAACACGGCCGGGATCACCCCGTGGTTGATCAGGTTTCCCTTATGGATGCGGGCGAAACTCTTGGCAATGACCATCTTCACGCCCAGGTACATGGGCGTGATGGCCGCATGTTCCCGGCTGGATCCCTGGCCGTAGTTCTCGCCGCCTACGATGAAGCTCTTGCCGTCCTTCTGGGCCCGTTTGGCAAAGTCCGGGTCATACCGGCAGAAGGCGTACTGGGCCATGGCCGGCATATTGCTCCGCATGGAGGAGAACTGGGCGCTGGCCGGGGTAATGTCGTCGGTGGATACGTTGTCCCGGGCCTTCAGGCTGACCTTGGCTTCCAGGGTTTCTTCCGGCGGATCGGCTACCGGCAGGGGTTTGATGTTGGGGCCCCGGACGATGGAAATGTCCCGGCCGTCTTCCGGCGGCAGCAGGAACAGGTTGTCGTTGATGGGATAGGTTTCCGGTTCCTTCACTGTACCCAGCACGCTTACATCGTCCATCACTTCCTGGGGCAGGGCCAGCCGCCCCTTGATGGCCGTGGCCGCCGCCACTTCCGGGCTCACCAGATACAGACTGGCATCCGCCGTGGAGCTGCGTCCCTTGAAATTCCGGTTGGACGTCCGCACCGAAATGCCCTTGCTGGAAGGAGCGATGCCGATGCCGCAGCAGGGGCCGCAGGCGAATTCCGTGATCCGGGCACCAGAATCCACCAGATCGGCAATGACCCCGTCCTGGAGCAGCCGCAGATAGATCTGCCGGGAGCTGATGCCCAGCACCAGACTCACATCCGGATTGATTTTATGCTCCTTCAGCACCAGGGCCACTTTTTTGAAATCACTGTAGGACCCATTGGTGCAGCTGCCGATGAACACCTGCTGGACCGGGATTTTGGGCACATCGGCCACTTTCATCACGTTGTCCGGCATATGGGGGCAGGCCACCAGGGGTTCCAGGGCATCCAGATCCAACTGGATCTCTTCGTCGTAGCCGCATCCTGCATCCGGCAGCCATTCCGTATAATCCTGTTCCCTGCCCTGGGCCTTCAGGAAAGCCCGGACCTGTCCATCTGCCGGGAATACGGAGGTGGTGGCGCCCATTTCCGCGCCCATATTGGCAATGGTCAGCCGTTCGGGAATGGACAGGGTTTCCACACCTTCTCCCACATATTCATAGACCTTGCCCACGCCGCCTTTCACCGTGGTCCGGCGGAGCATTTCCAGGATGATATCCTTGGCGGCGGTTCCCGGCCGGAGCCGGCCCTTCAGGTTCACCTTCACCACCTTGGGCATTTTCATCACATAAGGGAATCCGGCCAGGGCCACGGCGATATCCATGCCCCCTACCCCGATGGCCAGCATCCCCAGGGCTCCGCAGCTGGGCGTATGGCTGTCGCCTCCCAGGAGAAGAGTTCCCGGCTTCCCGAACCGGCTGCACTGGAGAGCATGGCAGATGCCGTTCCCGGCTTTGGACAGCACCAGCCCGTATTTCTGGGCGATGGACTGGAGATAGATATGGTCATCCGGTGTCTTGTTGTCGATCTGGAGCAGGTTGTGATCGATATAGCTGACGGACAGTTTGGTCCGCACCCGGTCCAGGTCCAGGGCTTCAAAAGCCAGATAGGCCATGACCGCATTGATGTCGTGAGTCAGGGTCTGATCCACCGTCACTTTGATTTCCTGGCCCGGCACCAGTTCCGCCGGTTCTGCCAGATGGGCCGCAAACAGTTTCTGCGTCAGATTCATTGCCATGGAAAGCACACTCCTTTGATTCCGTCTGTAAATTTTCATAGTTTCAGTAATATTTCATACTATTCTCACTTTTTCCTTGTCTATACTGTATCATGTACGCTTCCTTTTGTATAATATTAGATTATGATATACTTATAATATCAAGTTATAAGGAGTGGATGCCTATGGATTCCCGCGACCTGGAATATGTAATGGCCATTGCCCGGACCGGCAGCTTTTCCCAAGGAGCCCAGATGCTGTTCATCAGCCAGCCGGCCCTGAGCCAGTACATCCGGAGGCTGGAAAAAAATCTGGGGGTGACCCTGTTCTACCGCAACCGGAACAAGGTGGAACTCTCCCCGGCCGGCGCCTACTACGTAAAAAAAGGACAGGCCATCCTCCGACAGATGCAGGACCTGGAACAGACCATGCGCCATTGGCAGCAGGAAGAACAGCGGCAGCTGAGCATCGGAGTTTCCCAGTTCTACGGCAAATGGTTCCTGACCCCCTACCTCCAGAACATCCAGAAAAGCCTTCCCCAGTACCAGGTCCGCATCGTGGACGGGGAATCCCGGCATCTGGAGCTCCTGATGATCCAGCGGAAGCTGGACTTTGCCATCTATCCGGCGCCGGTGGTCCATCAGGAAATCCACTTCCTGCCCCTGGGAGAAGAAGAGATCCTTTTTGCCTTCAGTGAAGAGAATCCGGAGGCCATGGCCCTGCTGGCCCAAGCGGACAAGGACGGGTTCCTGGATCTCCGGTATTACCGGCATTTTCCCTTCGTCCTGCCCAAGGAAGGACTGAAAATGCACAAGGCGGCCCTGAACATCTGCCGTCATCTGGGCTTCCAGCCCCAGTCCGTCTATTCTTCCGAGAATCTGGATACGGTCTATTCCCTGGTGAACCACAACTACGGGGTGGGATTCCTGCCCGATGTGATTGCCCGGAATTACAATCCCCGGACCAATCATGTGCGCTTTTTCCATTTCAAAAGCCGCAGCAATCACCGGACCATCGGCCTGGCCTTCCGGGAGGATTCTCCGCTCCGGGCCCTGGCTCCCAAACTGGTCCGGGCCATCAAAAAAGGGACTGCGGTCTGAGCCACAGTCCCTTTTGTCTTTATTTTGCTTTTTTCATCCGGTTGTAATTGATCAGGCAGCCGGCCTTGATGATGGCCCGTTCCTCTTCCGTCAGCGGTTTGCTGTACAGGGTCAGGGGCACGGTGCCGCTTTCCTTCACCACATAAGCCGGAATGGTTTCCAGATCCCCGTCCAGGGCCTTCCGGATTTCCGGCACGTAGATCCAGTCCCCCACTTCGAAGTCCGTGGGTTCTCCCTTCAGGTGGAAGGGCAGCATCCCCCAGTTGATCACATTGCTCCGGTACCGTTTGGTGGCGTAATCCTGGGTGATGTTGGCCAGGCCTCCGATCACCCGCTGGCAGCTGGCGGCCTGTTCCCGGGCAGATCCGTCACCGGGTTTGTTGGCATACACCATGGACCCGATTTCCGTATTGGCCAGGGTGGCACTGCCCGGCAGTCCCTGTACCCGTGCCAGCACCTTGTCCACTTCCGGCAGGTCTTTTCCGGCTTCCCGGGCCAGTTCCAGTTCTTTGACGGCCTTGGTCCGTCCCACGTATTCCGGATCCCGGCGACTCAGGGTGAATTCCGCCAGCCCCATGGGGTTGGACCGGTAGGAAGAAGTTTCCCCGGAAGGGATCAGTTCATCGGTGGTGGTCACCGGGTCCAGGATCTTGGAGCACACCTTCAGCAGGATATTGTCCCCCAGAGCCGGCATTTCCGGCCAGTCCTTGATATTGGGTCCGTAGAACAGCTCCTTTTCCGGTTCCGGATTCCCGAAGCCGTTATACACCCGGGCCTTGTAGGCGCTGTCATCGAAATGGTAGGCCGGCACGTTCCCGAACGCATCAGCGAATTCTTCTGCGGAAGTCAGCCGGCCATTGTTGGCGGCAGTGGCGGCGATGCTCCGGGCATCCATGAGGGCCACGGCAGCCATCTGGCCCTGGCCCGGTTTGGACCCTTCCCGGTTGGGGAAGTTCCGGGTGGTGTGGCGGATGGACAGACCATCGTTGTTGGGGGTATCCCCCGCCCCGAAGCAGGGTCCGCAGAAGGCAGTCTTCACAACGGCCCCGGCAGCCATCAGATCGGTGAGCATGCCCTTTTTGGCCAGATCCATGTACACCGGCATGGAGGAGGGGTATACGTTCAGGGTGAATTCCCCACTGCCGATGGCTCTGCCCCGGAGCAGGTTGGCGGCTTCCACCACGTTCACATAGTTGCCCCCGGCACAGCCGCCGATGACACCTTGCTGGACCTGGAGTTTCCCGTCATGGATCTTGTCCGTCAGGCTGTAGGCAGCACGGCCCTGGGCCACTTCCGCCGCCTTTTTTTCCGTTTCCCGGAGGATGTCCCCCAGATTGGCGTTCAGTTCGTCGATTTCATAGGCATTGGAGGGATGGAAGGGCAGGGCGATCATAGGTTTCACCGTGGACAGATCCACCTGGACGCAGCCGTCATAATAGGCCACTTCCGCCGGATCCAGCTTTTTGTAGTCCCCCTCCCGGTGGTGTTCCTTCAGGAAGGCCCGGGTATCCTCATCAGTCCGCCAGATGGAGGACAGGCAGGTGGTTTCCGTGGTCATCACGTCCACCGCATTCCGGTAGTCGGTGGTCATGGAGGAGACTCCGGGACCCACGAATTCCATCACCTTGTTCTTCACATAGCCGTTTTTGTACACTGCCCGGCAGATGGCCAGGGCAATGTCGTGGGGTCCCACCCAGGGTTTGGGGCTGCCGGTAAGGTATACGGCCACCACACCGGGATAGGGGTTGTCCCAGGTATCCTTCAGGATCTGCTTGTCCAGTTCGCCGCCCCCTTCGCCTACGGCCATGGTCCCCAGAGCCCCGTACCGGGTGTGGGAGTCGGACCCCAGGATCATCTTCCCGCAGCCGGCGTGCATTTCCCGCATATACTGGTGGATGACGGCCATATGGGGCGGTACGAAGATGCCTCCGTATTTCTGGGCGGCGCTGAGGCCAAACATGTGGTCATCCTCGTTGATGGTCCCCCCTACGGCGCACAGGGAGTTGTGGCAGCAGGTGAGGATGTAGGGCATGGGGAAATTTTCCATGCCGGACGCTTTGGCGGTCTGGATGATCCCCACGTAGGTGATGTCATGGCTGGTCAGGGCATCGAAGCGGATTTTCAGATTGTCCATGTCCCCGTTCTGGTTGTGGGCTTTCAGGATGCCATAGGCAATGGTGCCCTTTTTGGCTTCTTCCTTTTGGATTTTCCGGCCCAGGGTTGCTTCTGCCCGGGACAGTTCTTCTTCCGGGATGATTTCGTTGCCATGGACCAGGTAGGCCCCGTTCTTGAACAGATTGATCATAATGAATTTTCTCCTTTTCTCTGCAGCTTATTTTCTGATGTAAATGGTGCCGTCCATAATCCGGCGGGCCGTCCGCTGGACAGCCACCCCTTTTACATCCAGGTTCCCTTCTTCCCGGACTTCCAGGTCAGGATAGACGTTCATCACTCCGCTTGGGTGCCCCAGCCGGATGGCCTGCCGGCCTTCAGGCTGTCTGCCCAGTGTCTTTTCGATGATGGACCCCTGTACGAAAGCCGCCACGGCAATGGAACTGGCAGCAGTCAGGGGGCAGGCTTTGTGGCACTTGAACACCGAGATGACCCGGGCGCACAGATCCATCTGGCCGGCATCCACCCGGTTCCCGGCAATATCCGTATAGGAAACCGGTGCCGTGAAGAAGCCCACTTTGGGCACCGCCGGGGAATGGGCTGTGGCATCTTCCAGATCCCTGGCAAAGCCCATTTTCACAGCAGCCGCTCCCCGGATTTTTTCCAGCAGAGCCGATGCTTCTTTGTCCGCATCCACCTGTGCCGGCAGTTCCGTACCCTGGAGGCCCACATCTTCCGCCCGGACCAGGACCAGGGGATTGGATACATCCAGGATGGTGGCTTCGATTTTCCGTCCGTCGATTTCCAGCACATCCAGTGCTTTGCCCGTGGGCAGCAGTTTCCCCGTCTTGGCCCCTGCCGGATCCAGGAAATTCACCTTCAGTTCCGCAGCGGTTCCATCGATGCCGGCAATATGGCAATCCCCCTCCTGAGCAAAAGTGTGGGTCCGGGGATCAATGGGGACGGTCACATTGATATATTTATCCGTATTCTTGTTGAGCATCCGGACGGTGGTCACCGGTTCCACAATGGGGACCATGCCCTCTTCCACCGCATAGGCCGGCACCGCAGCGGTCATATTGCCGCAGTTGCTTTTGTAATCCACCTGTTTCTTTCCTACAATGACCTGGCCCACCAGGTATTCGATGTCCACATTGGGCAGGGCGCTCTTCCAGATAATGACGATTTTGTTGTTGGACGATACCGTCCCGCCCATCCCGTCCATCTGCTTGGGATCCGGATTCCCCATGACCTGGAGAAAAATCTCATCCCATTCCTTGGAATCTTCCGGCAGATCTTCCCGATGGAACAGGCAGCCCTTGCTGGTCCCACCCCGCATATATACCACAGGAAACTTTCTCATCGTATAAAACCTCTCTTTCTGATTACAGGAACTGGAAAATAAAACTGCCCACCAGGAGGACAATGGCCCCGCCGATCCGGGAGGAAATCTGAGCGTAACTCATCAGGTCCATCCGTCTGCAGGCACCCAGCACGGCCATATCTCCTGCACCGCCCATGTTGGCCATGCACAGTCCGGCTGTAATGGCGCTTTCAATGGGATAGAAGCCCACCAGCGAACCAAAAGCTGCGGAACCGATGACACAGCCCAGAACAATCAGCAGCACCATAATGAAATTGGCAACGCTCAGCACACCCATCATCTTGTTGAAATCGATCAGGGTGACACCGCATCCGGCCATCATGGCCCAGACCAGCCGGCTGGCGCAGAACTGCTGTACCCGGTGGCAGGCTTCCTTCGTTCGTTCCGGGATCAGGTCCAGCACATTGGCCAGGGTGGCAAATATGATCATGTAGGCAAAATTGGGAATGGCCACTCCAAAGACCGTGGGCAGGACTTTTTTCGCCACCAGCTGGGCCAATACGAAGAAGGCCCCGATCAGGAAAATGGCTGCACCAATGTCTTCCATTTTCAATTCCCGGTCCACTTTCTTCTCTTCGGCAATTTCCGCCTCCACCGCTCCCTGTTTCTGTTTCATCAGCTGGCCATGTCCCGTCCACTGAGGAATGACCCGGCCTACATTGTCCAGGATCACGGCGAAAGCTACGGCCGCCAGATTTCCCACGGCCAGGATGGCCATGCAAAAACTCAGGTAGGCGGAAGAATCTTTGCCCGTCACATCCTGATAGACCTGGGCCATAGGGATGGCGCCAGCCCCGGCACCACCGCCCATAATGGGCAGGACATAAGCCGTCAGGGTTTCCACGGGAGAGATCCCAAACAAGATCCCTCCGACGACACCCAACAGAGCAGCGCCTCCCAATGACGCCAACAGGGCCGGAAGATACAAAAGACTGGATTTCAGCAGGACCTTTCTTTCGATTCCCAACAGGCTTCCCACCACCTGGGCACAGATGAATACGTTCAAAAAATTGTAGGTATTCATCCATCCCTTGGAAACAGTCAGGATGTTTTTGGGCATCAGATTGTTGTATACCAGAATCCCGCAGCCCAGGAACGCCAGCACGGCTCCGCCTCCGCAGTACTTGTTCCAAACAGGAAGCCGTTCTCCCACTTCACCGAAGATGGCACCCAGGGTGAACATGACAGCGATGCCTCCAATGAACTGATTGGGAATGATGTTCAGGCAGGCAGAAATCAGAACGATTACAGAGAAAAACGTGAAAATCCGCCAGTCCATACCATAAAGCTTAAACGTGGTTTCTTTCATGACCTTATGCCTCCTGTCCGGAATTGGAAAAGCCAAAAAGTTTTGCAGGATTTTCCACCAACGTTTTATAAACCGTTTCTTCATCCTCTGCCATATCGAACAGAGCATCCAGCAACGCGCTGTCATCGGGGCAGGGTTTCCGTTTGCTGTACCGGTTGGGATGGGGCCAGTCCGTTCCCCACAGCAACCGGTTGGGATTGGCCTTGACGTATTCCCGGCCTATGGCCAGGGTGTCTCCATAATTTTCCTCCCCACTGTCAAAATACCAGCCGGAAAGTTTGACCCAGGCCCTTCCCTGATCCAGCCAGTCACAGATCATCCGGAATGCGGGATGACTGGTCCCTGTCCCTGCAGGCAGGTGTCCCCGATGGTCAAGGACCAGCTGTACAGGCAGATTCTCGAAAAATGTCCGTTTCTCCACCAGAAGATCCGGATCCATCCACAGACAGACACACCAGCCATATTCCGCAACCCGTTCCACCAGTCTGCGGATTTCTTCCCAATCGCCTTTATATCCGCAGTTCATGTTGAACCGGATGCCCCGTGCGCCTTTCCGGTGAAGGGCCGCCAGCTGGGAATCCATCACCTGGTTGTCCAATACCACAATGGCCCGGGTATTTTCCACACCCAGTCTCTGGACCGCATCCATGGTGCACCGGTTGTCCAGGCCATAAGCAGAAGGCTGCACCACCACACTTCGGGCAATGCCCAGTTTATCCTTCAGCAGACGGTAGCATTCCACGTCAGCCGGAGGTTGGTTTCTCACATCCCCCGGTACATAAGGGAACCGGACGGGATCATAGATGTGATGATGGCAGTCACAAGCTCCCAGCGGGATACGATTTCGGGGAAAAGTCTTCCCTCCGCAGTAAGGCACCTGCTCTCTCCGTTTTTCCATTTTTCCTCCCTCATTTCTTTCCGTTCAAAATCTTCCTTCTGTCAGGTATTACATTAAATGATTTTTCAAACAATTTCCAATACTATTCCTCCCATAGGAGTTATATGATATTTTTTATGATTCATGGCAAGTTATATGTTTACTGTATGATTTTCCGGAGAACCAGCGGGCTCATCGTTGGTCGTCCATCCTTCATCGTTTTGGATGCCAAATGCCAGGCATTCGCCGTTGAACAACCCTCTGGGCGGCACTCTGCACTTGATTTCTGTCGTACAAATACAAAAAAACACCAAAACTGTACCCCTTACCAGGTACGGTTCTGGTGTTTTTTATAGCAGTACGGCTGTCTTACAGCCACAGGCTGGCGATGTAGGTGGCCAGCAGCCCTCCCAGGGACATGAAAACGTTGCCCAGGGACAGGGTTTTCAGCCCGGTCTTCATATCGAATCCCATGCAGTTGGTATAGACCCAGAAAGCGGAGAATATAAATCAGGTCAGGAGCTGAGCCTGACCGCCATTGCGGAACAGCTGGGCATCAGCCGCACCCCCGTACGGGAAGCCTTTCAGACCCTTGCCGCAGAAGGATTGATCACCCTCAGGAAAGACCCTGGGAGCAAACCTGAAAGAGGTTTCTTTTGCTGACGGACCGGTGATCCATTCTCTGGATCATCCCAAAAAGCCAGAAGGAGGCATTGCCATCCTCTACGGCAATCTGGCTCCCAAAGGCGCTGTAGTAAAGAAAGCCGGAGTAAAGCCATCCATGTACCAGTTTACAGGGACTGCCCGGGTATTCAACTATATGGAAGATGCCTGCCGGGCCATCCAGGCAGGGGAGATCCCTGCCGGCACCGTCATCGTCCTGCGTTATGAAGGCCCCAAAGGAGGCCCCGGCATGCGGGAGCAGCACATGGTCACCTCCCTGCTGGTAGGCCGGGGCATGGATGAAAGCTGCGCTCTGATTACCGATGGACGGTTCTCCGGTTCCACTCGCGGTCCCGCCATCGGACACATCTCTCCCGAAGCCGCTGCAGGGGGGCCCATTGCCACTGTACAGGACGGAGATACCATTACCATAGACATTCCCGGGAGAAAGCTGACCCTGCACCTTTCTGCCGAGGAAATCCAAAAACGGTTAGCCCAGGTACAGCTCCTCAGGAAACCGGCAACACCGGCGCTTCAGAAATATGCGGCACTGGTTACCAGTGCCGACCGGGGTGCCATTCTGGAAATTCCCGAATGCCTGAAATAAGCTTCTCAACGACTGACAACATAGAGACCATTTCTGCCTTCTTGTCCTGGGTCCTCTCACACCCTGCCCCAATGAACCCGTTCCGGACGGGCTTCCTCCAGGGTCCTGGGCCGCTGTTTCTTGACCTCATGGCCCAGGGCCAGGATGGCCTCCACTTCCACCCCTTCCGGCAGATCCAGCAGACGTGCCAGATACTGATGGGATGTAAGACACTGACCGTCCGCCCCTTTTTCCTCAGCCGTCATATGACGCACCTGGACCCAGCAGCTACCCAGTCCCAGTTCCGCTGCCTGGAGCATCATGGCCATCATGGCCACCGAAGCGTCTTCCACCCAGGCATGGGATTCCACTCTCCCCATCACCACAATGGCCGCCGGCGCCTGCTCCAGCATCTGGCCAAAACGGGGTTTGCAGTGGGCCATGGCCTTCAGGATGCCCCGGTCCTCCACCACCAGAAATTCCGTGCTGTGCAGGTTCTTGCTGCTGGGAGCCATCAGCCCCGCCTTCACGATTTTCTCCAGATCCTGCCGGCTTACCGGCTGTTCCGTGTACTGCCGCACACTCCGCCGGGCCGCCAAAAGATCAAATAGTTCCATATGCGTCCCCTCCTTTTCCTCTATTATCCAATTCTTTGGCAAAATGAGCAAGGAGGGGCGCTTTTTTCTTACCCGAAATCCGCCTGGCAGTATACACACTTGCCCCCTTTGAACGTCATCTGGGGCACCAGCACCTGATGTCCCGTCATGGTATGGCCGTTGATATCACAATAGGGGACCTCTTTCTTTTTCAGTCGGAACAGCGCCACATCAGCGGTTGTACCTTCTTCCATGGTTCCCAGTTCCGGCCGTCCGATCAGCCGGGCCGGGTTTCCAGTGGCACAGTCCAATACCTGTTCCAACGGCATCCCGAAATCCAGGTACTTGGACAAAACCCGGGGCAGGGAATGGAGAGGCTGCAGGAAAAAGCTGGAGGCATTGTTGTCCGAACTGATCACATCCGGGACGAATCCCTGTTCTACGGCCTTCCGGGCCACCTCCAAGTCAAAATTGCTCCGCCCGTTGGAGGCATCAAAGAGTACGCCTCTTTCCCTGGCTTTCCACAGTCCCGGCAGCACCTTCCCCTTTTCGTCCAGACAGGAATGATTTCCCCGGTTCTGGTAAATATGGCAGATCACATCTCCCGACCGCAGCATGGCAGCCACTTCATCCAGGGGCAGAGGACAATCCGTCACATGGACGATGACCCTTGTGCCTGCCTTTTCAGCAATCTCCACAGTCCGCTGCAAAGATTTCCGTGCCATTTCCGGGCCCAGGATTCCCCGGGAAAGCCGCGTTTTAAGGCCCACCAGATTGTCTTCATACCGCTGAAAGAAATCCAGAATCTTTCTTTCATCAAAATACCGGGGATCCAGATTCTCCGGATACTGGTCATTGGACTGTCCGCCGGACGCCACCAGCAGATAGTTCAGGATCCTGACTTCTGCCATGGCCATAATGCTGGCTCTGTACAGTTCATAATTTCCGGTGCCTGCACTCCCGCCGTCCACAGCAGTGGTGATCCCCATGCAGAAAGAGGCGGCATCCCCATTGACACCATTTTCACTGCCCCGGAAACAGTAATGGGTATGATAATCGATCAGACCCGGTGTCACCAGGCATCCAGATGCATCAATGATCTGCCTGTAACCGGCAGAGCCCGCATTTACCGCGGGATAAACGATTTTCCCTTCCACCAGGGCCACATCTTTCCTGATCAGCCGATGGGCTGCCGGATCATAGAGCAGTCCATTCCTGATTAAAAAATCCATATTCAGCACGTCCTTTCAAAAGACCCGGCAGAAAATGTCCTGCCGGGTCTTTTCTTTTATTTTCCGTTTTTTCTGGCCTGGTCGATGGCCTGGAGCAACTGATCCACGATTTCACTGCCCTGATCTTTTCTGACCATATCATAAACCACTTTGCCCTTGTCCCGCAGCTGGGCAATGACCTGAGGATCCAGAGCGACGATTTCGCATCCCGCATCGATGCAGGTCTGTTTGTATTTCTGGATGCTCTTGTCCGCCCGCCGGTTGCCGTAGGCTGTAGCAGCTGCAGCACATTCATCCACCAGTTTCCGCACATTGTCCGGCAGAGAATTGTACACGTCCTTGTTCATAAAGAAGGTAATGATGTGCCCCACATGGTTGGTTTCCACCACATACTTCTGCACTTCCTGCACATTGTTCCCCACGATGTTCATATAGGGATTTTCTTCCCCGTCAATGGTCCCCTGCTGCAGGCCTATGAACACTTCCGTAAACTGCATGGGAGTTGCCGCAGCTCCCAGAGAATTCCAGTAGGCGATATGATACTTGTTGGTCATCACCCGGATTTTCTGACCCTGGAGATCTTCCAGTTTCGTCACTTTTTTGTTGGTGGTCAGTTCCCGGAAACCGGCGTCCGAATAACCCAGCATCTGGATGCCGCCGGCGTTGCAGTACTGATTCATGACCTTCACAAAAGGCCCATTCAGCACGGCCCGCATCTGTCCTACATTGTCAAACAGGTTGGGCATATCAAAGACCGCATACTGAGGAATGAAGTCCACCAGGTCCGTAGTCATGCCGGTACCGATTTCAATGGAGCCGCTGACCACGGCTTCGGTAAATTCCGTGGTGTTCCCCAGCTGTCCGCCGGGATACAGGTCCACCGTAATCTTTCCGCCGGATTTTTGTTTCAGCAGATGGGCGAATTCTGCGACCATCTGGTAGTTGATGGACGAATCCGCCACGGTCATGGCCGCCCGCCAATGGTATTCTCCCGGAATCTCACTGGGATCCAGCGGCTGGATATTTTTGCCGAATTCGTCAGCATCCGCATCCAGCGCCGTACTGATATTGGAGGCCACCTTGGCCTTTTCTTTGGAAAGTGCGCTGACCAGACCCATGGAAATGCCGGGGATGTTGGTGATCAGCATCAAGGACAGCAGGAATGTAGCCAGGAAAGGAACCGTGGCCCGGGCCAGTTTCAGCATGGGGATCTTGGTCATCCCGGATGCCACAAACAGGTTGATGCCCATGGGCGGAGTCACCATGCCAATGGCCAGGTTGCAGGTCATGATGATCCCGAAATGGATGGGGTCCACGCCCAGTGCTGTAGCTACCGGCACCATAATGGGCGTCAGGATCATGATGTTGGGAATGTTGTCGATGAACATGCCGCAAATCAGCATAATAACGTTCATGATCAGCAGCACCACATACTTGTTGGCGGACATTGCCAGCACCGCCGTACTGATGGTCTGGGGATACCGGAGCAGGGTGATGACCTTGGCAAAAGCCGCTGCTGCCGCAATCACAAAGAGGATGTTCACATAGGTCTTGGCCCCTTCCATGAACACCTTCCCCAGGTTCTGGAACTTCAGGGTCCTGTAGACGAACAGGCAGATGAACAACCCATAGAACACACTGATGACAGCCGCTTCCGTAGGACTGCAGATACCGGAATAGATGGTCCCCAGAATGATGACCGGAGTCATCAGGGCAAAGAAGCTTTCCCGGAACAGTTTCCACAGCCCCTGTTCATGGAGTTTCTGATAGCTGGCGTTGAGCTTTTCCTTGTCCTCCCCATGCTTTTTGCAGTAGATCCAGCAGTATCCCATCAGAGAAACCCCGATCAGGACGCCGGGAATGATGCCGGCAATGAACAGCTTGGAAGGCGAACAGTTGGCCGTGGAGGCATACACGATGTAGGAAATGCTGGGCGGAATAATGACCCCCAGCCCCCCGGACACCGTTACGATGGAGGTAGCAAAGATTTTTTCATACCCCATGGAAACCAGGAAAGGAATGGTCATGGCCCCTACGGCAGAAACCGTCGCCGGAGAAGAACCGGAAATGGCTGCGTAGAACATGCAGGTTGCCACCACCGCACAGGGGAACCCGGCCGTCTTGTTGCCAATGAAATAGCCAAAGAAGTTGAACAGCTTTTTGGAAATCCCGCCCTGGGCCATGATCATCCCGGAAACCATGAACATGGGAACGGCCAGCAGAGTAAAACTGTTGAGCCCGGAAAACATGGCCCGGGCCACGTCACTGATGCCAAAGGTAAAATGGCTGTTCAGCAGATTGGGAGCCGCTGACAGCAGGGCAAACACCCCGCCCACCGGCAGTGCCACAAAAAGGAGGAGACCCAGCAGTGCAAAAAAGAATCCGATATTCATTCTTTTTCCGCCCCCCTTCCCTTTTCCAGATCATTGCCGTTGTCCGCTTCCAGATTCACTTTTCCCTGGAAGACCCGGACCATCAGCTGTGCATACCGGAAGATTCCCAACAGGATTCCAAAAGCCATAATCCGGTAAATATCCGCTACCGGAATGGCCAGAGCCGGACTGGCCTGATGGATCAAATCCGCTTTCTGAATCAGTTCCTGAGTGCCTTTGAACAGATAAGCCAAAAGAAGGATCATCACTCCGTCACAAACAAGTCCCAGGGTTTTCTGCAGACTCTCCGGCATCATAGTGGTAAAGGTATCCACCTTGATGCTCACCCCGTGGCGTACCGCACAGGGCAGGCAGTAAAAAGCCGACAGAGCCAGCAGATAACAGCATATTTCATCCGACCAGGTCAGCGCATGATGAAAACCGTACCGCATGATTACATTGGCAAAGGACAGACAGCACATCACAGCCAGCATAATGGCCAGAATGAGCAGTTCCAGATTTTTATCAAGCCATTTGACCAGTTTCATTTTTCTCCTACTCCCTTCTCTGAAGCAAGAATTTTCCGGAAATTTCATGCTTTTATCCTATCATCTTGCCTGTTAGCAGTAAACGTGCTAATAATTATAGTGATAAGAAGTTGTACTACTAACGAAGGATGGAAAGGGGCCATATCATGGATATCCAGGTTCTGGAATACATCGTAACCATCGCCGACTGCGGCAGCATATCCAAAGCAGCCCAGAAACTGTTCATCACCCAGTCCGGTCTGAACCAGCAGCTGATCAAACTGGAAAACAGGCTGGGCATCAAAATCTTTGAGCGGGACAATCATCATCTGGAAATCACCCCTGCCGGCCAGCTGATTGTGGACAGTGCCACGGAAATCCTCCGGATCCGCCGGAACACCCTGACCCAGCTCAGTGATCTTCAATCCAGCATCAGCGGCCTGATTTCCCTGGGGCTGCCCCATGAGCACGGCATCGACGTGTTTACCGCCATCTATCAGCAGTTCCATCAGCGTTATCCCCACATCAATTTTTCCCTGATAGAAAAAATTGTAGCTGACCAGTATCATATGCTAAACCACGGGTCCCTGGATCTGGGCATTGTTTTAATCAAAAAACTTCCATCCCCACTTCAGCGCACTCTCGTCCGGGAAGATCTGTATCAGGAAGATTTATTGCTCGGGATTCCGTTAAGCCATCCCCTGGCATCCCGGGCAGTTCCCCTCAACGCCGGAAAGCCCCTTCGAGCCATTGATCTGCGGCTTTTCAAGGATGACCCCTTCGCCCTGATGTTCAAATCCTCCACCATGCGCAGGGACGTGATCGACCCCCTGTTCGAGCAATGCGGATTTACTCCCCACATCATGCTGGAAACCGCCATGAACAACGCCCTGGCCACCCTGGTGAGCCGTGGCTTCTGCTGTACTATCCTGCCCCATTCCCGGGTCCTGACCAGCAGTCACCGGGACGAGTGTGCCTGGTTCCGCCTGCTGGAAAATCCCACCTGGTCCGTTTCCGTGGTCAGGAGAAAAGATTACCGGCTGGGCGAAGCCACCCGGTATCTGCTGGAACTGGCGAAACAGTACGGCAGCTCCATGGAAGAACAGTTTTCCTGTCACAGCCCTGGATACAACCGCTAAAAAAGGCGCTGCCCATTTTCTGCAGCGCCTTTTTCTTATCTCTTTTCCACCGTCTTTGTGGCGATTACATCCGCTCCCAGTCCCAGCACATTGGGAATCAGCACCGTACCTGCCCTGACCGGCGCTTTCACCTGACATTTCCGGATTTCTTCCATCACTGGAAAGATCTGTTCTTTGGGAATGGCCCCCCGGGTCCGTACGCTGACCAGGGGCAGTTCTCCGCCCTCCACCAGGACAGAACTGGCAATGGTCCGTTTGGGAGCCAGCAGTTCCTGACGGGCATATTCCTCACCCCGGGGACACAGGTTCCCCGTTACTTTTTCCAGGACCGGTTTTCCTTCCCGGATTTCATAATCCAGCTGCAGGGTGCACCCATTGGGGCAGACGATGCAGGTCATTTCCTTATTCATCCAGGCTCACCTCGATTTCTCCCTCTGCTGCCATTTCCCTGCAGGGAACCGTCAGTTCAATCATATTGGCCGGCAGCGCATTGACGATTTTCTTTCGGGCCAGTATCCGTTCTCCCTGTTTCACCACCAGCCGGGCATTCCGCTGTGGCTGCCGGACCCGAAGGGACAGCCGGAAATCCTGTTTTCCGCTGACCCGCTGGGGTACCGTATGTCCGATGTTCCGGCCGCAGCGCACCGGGATTTCCGCCTCAGGCAGACCGGTTTCCAGGTACTGTCTGATTCCTTCCGCCATTCCTTCCGCTTCCAGGGAAACAAAGTCCACCAAGTCATGGACATGGAGTACGTTCCCTGCGGAAAACAGGCCGGGAACCGTAGTCTGGCAGAACTCATCCACCAGGGCTCCCTGGGTGTGGGTATCCAGTTCCGCCCCGGCTCCCAGGGTCAGTTCATTTTCCGGGATCAGTCCCACAGAAAGGATCAGGGTATCGCAGGGGATCTCCTTCTCCGTACCGGCAATGGGCCGCAAATGGCCGTCCACCTGGGCCACCACCACGCTTTCCAGCCGGTCCCGGCCCCGGATATCCGCCACCGTATGGCTGAGGTACAAGGGAATATCGTAATCATGGAGACACTGTTCGATGTTCCGGGGCAGCCCGCTGGGGATGGGATTGATTTCATAGACCCCTTTCACATGGGCTCCTTCCAGGGTCAGCCGACGGGCCATGATCAGGCCGATGTCCCCGGACCCCAGGATGACGATTTCCTTCCCGGGCATCCGGTTCTGCAGATTGATGTAAGCCTGGGCCACGCCGGCTGTCAGCACCCCTGCCGGCCGGGTCCCCGGAATGGCCAGGGCTCCCCGGGTCCGTTCCCGGCATCCCATGGCCAGTACAATGGCCCTGGCCTGGACCAGCACCATGCCGTCTTCATGGGCCGCATAGACTTTATGATCCGGCGTAATCTGGATCACAGTGGTATCCGTCACAAAGGGGATCTTCCGCTCTTTGACCTCCTGGATGAACCGGTCCGCATATTCCGGACCGCTGAGGGTTTCCCCGAACCGGGTCAGTCCAAATCCGTCATGGATGCACTGTTTCAGGATCCCTCCCAGCTGGTGTTCCCGTTCCAGGATCAGAATGTCTTTGACTCCCAGGTCATACAGCCGCACCGCTGCCGCCAGTCCGGCAGGTCCGCCGCCGATGATGACCACGTCCGCCTGGCGGAAGGGCTGCCCCTTCTCCGCTTTTTTTACTGCTTCCATGCTTTATTCCTCCCCCTGTTTTTCAGGCCGCACTTCTCCCGTGAACAGCCATCCGCCTTCCCGCTGGTACCGCAGTTCTTCCGGTGCCATGCCCAGTTCCTGTTCCATCAACTGGGTGATCCGGGTCTGACAGTAACCGCCCTGGCACCGGCCCATCATGGAACGGGTCCGGTTCTTGATGCCCGTCAGGGTATGGACCCCCAGCGGGTTGTGGATGGCCTGGAGGATCTCTGCCCGGGAAACATTTTCACACCGGCAGAATACCTGGCCGTAATCCGGATTTTCCCGGATGGCTTCTTCCTTTTCTTCCAGGCTCATCTCCGCAAAACGGCGGATCGGTTTTCTCACCGGGTCGAAATCCTGTTTTTGGGCAATGGACCGGCCCTCATTTTCCGATTCTCCCACCAGGATGGCCGCCACTCTCCGTGCCAGGGGCAGCGCTGCCGTAACCCCGGGAGACTCGATGCCCACCAGGCTGACCGTATGGGGAATGGATGGATCCGTCATGATCCGGAAATCCATGGGTTCTTTGGTGACAGGATCACAGTTCCGCCAGCGGATGCCTACAAAGTTCCGGATGAAGTACTGCCGTTCCATTTTTTTGAACATTTTCCGGCCATCCTGAAACAGCCGGTCCAGGCTCTGCTGCTGGTTGGCATAATCTTCCGGTCCCTCCGTGGTATACCAGTCCGGCCCCACCAGGATATTCCCGTCCACCGTAGGAGTGGCATGGGTCACGAAACCGCCCCGGTCATTGGGTGCCGGGTACACCGGGGTCTTCAGGAAAGCCCCGGCCTTTTTATCCAGCACATAATATTCTCCCTTGGTCCCGATCTGAGGGACTTCCGGATACCCCATCAGCTGCCCGATTTTCACCGCATAGGCTCCGGCACTGTTGATCACCCAGCGGCTGCACACCATGCCCCGATTGGTGACAATCTGATATACCTTTCCTTTTTCCGTCCGGCCCAGCATCTGCTGCTGCCGCGGACCATCCAGGCCTTCAATGCCGATCACCCGGGATCCGAACGAAAACCTGGCTCCGTTTTTGCAGGCATTTTCCGCCAGCCCGATGGTATACTGCATAGGGTCCAGGATACCGGAAGCCGGTACATACATGGCAAAATTTCCTCCTGCATTGGGCTCGATCCGGTGCATTTCCTCCGGATCCACCATCCGGATGCCCCGAACCCCGTTGGCTTCCCCATTGGCCTTGAACCGGAGGATGTTCTCCCGGTCATGGTCCGTAAAGCCCACCACCAGCTTGCCGGTCCGTTTAAAGGGGACCCCCAGTTCGGCGGCCACCTGGTCGAATTCCTGGTTTCCTTCCACGGAACATCTGGCCCGGAGAGTCCCCAATTTATAGGTGAACCCGGCATGGAGCATCCCCGTATTCCGGCTGGAATTCCCGGTTGCCACATCCAGTTCCTTTTCCAGCACCAGGATCTTCAGATCGTACCGGGACAGTTCCCGGGCTATGGCACAGCCCACCACACCGGCACCAACAACAACTGCATCATACAATTCCATTTTCCATCTCTCCCATCAGAACAGAATACCCTTGGCAGTCAGGCATACGGCAATCACAAAAATCAGCCACAGCGGACCGCCAATTTTCACATAATCACTGAATTTATACCCGGCCGGCAGGATCTGCATATTCACCGGTGTCCCGATCGGCGTGGCGATGGCCATGTTGGAGGCAATGGCAATCAGGATGATGAACGGTGCCGGACTCAGACCCATGCGCTGGGCCAGAGGGATATAAATAGGGGCCAGCATGGCGGATACCGCCACATTGGACATGAACAGGGTCAGGAAGCTGCCCAGGACGAACATTACGCAAAGGATGACCTGCAGAGAGGCATCCTCCCCGCCAAAGAAGGCCAGGGTCTGTTCTGCAATCAGCTTTCCGGCACCGGTCTTCTCCAATGCCACCCCCAGGGTAGCGATAAACCCCACCGTCAGCAGCACATCCCAGCCTATATTTTTTAACGTGGTCTTGTAATCAATGGTCTTCGTCACAAACAGGATGGACGCTCCAATCAGGGCCACATTGGCAATGTTCAGGTATTTGTTGAACGGGGCAAATCCACACAGGATGAATCCCAGGATACACAGCAGCAGGGTGAATACGGAAATCACCTGTTTCCGGGTGGATGCCTGAGGCACATTGTCCAGTTCTTCTGAACTCTGGGCAAATACATTGCCGTCATCAAAATGGGGAGAGCCGGGCTTCAGGGTTTTCTTGGTGATGGTATACCCTATGGTAGCGAAATACAGGACCATCAGTGCATCCACCATCCACATGACGGACGTCATATCGAAAACACCCATACCGGTTTCAAACCCGGGTACCTGCATCAGGAAACTGTTGGCCGTATTCTGGGAAGTGGACCCTACCAGGGTGGTGGCCCCGCCCACGATACAGGCAATGCCGGCGGGCATGATCACCATCTTGGACCGGATTTTCCCCTTGGAACCGGCAGCCACCGCCGCAATGATAGGCATCCACATGGCAATGCAGCCCGAATCGCTCATAAATGCGGACATCAGGGTACAAACCACAACCACCATCACGGTAAAAATCCGCTCGCTCTGGAAGATTTTCATCTTGCTCAGGGTAATCCCGATTTTCTGGGCCACCCCGGTCTGGAACAGGGCATCCCCCACAATGGTCATCCCGGCAATCATGTACACCGGAGCTGTCCCAAACCCGCTGTAAATGGCGGACAGCTTCACACTGGGCAGACAGATTCCCATGGCCAGGGCACACAGCACTGAGGTAAGTGCCATGGGAAACACCCGGCCGATGAACAGGATCATGGTTACCACCGCAATGATCAGGCAGACTGTAATTTCACTCATGTTACCGCTCCTTCCCCATTTCGCAAAATCTTTTCCGCTTGCTCCGCCGTTCCGGCAGAGCCATCTGCCTGTTATCATAGAGTATTCTGAATTTTACCGTCAATTCATTTGGAGCATCCGGCGAGGATTTGCCAATCGGGCGGAAAATACGGATACGATTCCGCAGTTTTTCCCTGGAATTTACAAAATGCTCTTTCTGGCGTATGATGGAATTAACTCCATTTTTCAGGAAGGAAGCTCATGATGACACACTGTCTGTATTATGCCTACTGGGGCGATCACAATGTGAATCCCCGTCCCCATCTCCATGACCAGCTGGAAATTTACATCAGCCTGAACAATATTGGTGATTTCTTCCTGCAGGAAAAGAAATATCCGCTGCAAGTGGGCAGTCTCTTCCTGATCCATCCTTTTGAAATCCATCACGGTTTCTGCGGTGCCAATGAAACCACCAACCGCTATGCCATCCGGTTTCCTTTGGGAATCCTGAAACAGCTTTCCACGGCCGATACCGATCTGGAAACCCTGTTCCGGACCGCGCCCCAGTCCATCCAGCTGACCCACCAGGAACTGGCCCAGGTCAGCGGACTGATGGAAGGGTTGCTCCAGCCGGCTCCCAACCGCTTTGCCCAGGATATCCAGCAGAACCTTCTTCTTTTCCAGTTCATCCTCATCCTTGCCCGCATCCTGCACACCAGAGAGCCGGCCCGGCAGCCCGGTTCCGGAGAATACAACGGCCTGGTCCAGCAGATCCTCCAGTACATCCATGGCCACTACCGGGAAGAAATTTCCCTGGAAGAACTGTCCGCCCATCTGTATGTGAGCAAATCACGGCTGTGCAAAGTGTTCCGGGAGCACACCGGCTTCACCATCGGGAACTATCTGACCATGTACCGGCTCCAGACAGCCTGCTCCCTGTTGGAAAAAGGTGAAAAAGTAAAGGAAGTGGGCAAAGCCGTCGGGTTCCGGACCTATACCCACTTTATCCGCACATTCACCAGCAAACTGGGCCAGCCGCCCAAAAAATTCATCCGGGAGCATATGTAAAAGGGGGCTGTTGCTCACGCAACAGTCCCCCCTTTATTCCTCCAGCATCAGCGTTCCGGAAGCATCGAAGGGCACCTTCTGATACGCTCCGGCCAATTCTCCCTTACGGGGATCCAGGCTCTCCGCCAGGGCCCTGGTGGACCAGATATGGCGCAGGTCACCGCTGCTGTTGATGATGCAGAGTTTCAGGTCTCCCGGCGCAATCCGTCCCGCCGCCTTGATACAGGCTTTGAACACCAGCTCATCCGTATCCATGGTGGGCGGAATCCGGGCCGTGAAAGGTTTCATCCCGGTAAGGGCATTCACCACCGTCATCTTTTCATCCACCGCATCCCGCAGCCGCCGGCTGATGAAATCCCCCATACCGATGCCATTGCCATTTCCTTCCGACTTGGCCGTCAGAGACAGGATGCCCAGTTCCGTTACATCCGGACCCACATTGGGCCGGTTGTTGATGGGCCGTCCCACCACCGCCGGATCCATCCCCGTCCCGGAGATTTCCTTGCCCAGTTTCCGGCAGATCAGTACATCCATATGGGCAAAGGGAATCCGGGGCACCATTGTCTTCGCCCGTTCCAGGATTTTTGGTTCCTCCTCCCGGATTTCCTCTTTTTTCAGCACATAGACGTCAGCCAGCTGGTCATACCCGTTTTCTATGGCAGCGATCCCGCCCACCACTTTGGCATGGTCCAGGGCAGTCAGTCCCACCCGGGCCATATTGTCATTGAGATAATCCGTCCCCAGACTATGGGTCATGGCCGCCCCCACATGCTTGGCCAGACCGATGGCCAGCATCTTCACCAGACCGCTCTGGTACCGTCCATAAATGGACGTATGGGTTTTCACCCGGTTCAGCAGCAGGATGCCGTCTGCCTCCCAGGCATTTTTGTCCAGATACACGGGCAGATCCAGTTCCGTCCGGGCAATCTCCACCACCTCCATACTGGAAATGATGGGAGCTCCCACACTGTCTTCCGTAATGCCCAGATTCCGCAGCACTTCCACCTGGCCCTCTGCCGTAGCTCCCCCATGGCTCCCCATGGCCGGGACGATGAAAGGCACAGCACCCTTTTCCTTCAGATACCGGACCGCAGCCCGCATCAGAGCCACATAATCCGCAATGCCCCGGCTGCCTCCCGTAATGGCGATCCGCTGCCCCGGAAGCACCGGCAGATCCTTCTCCCGCAGCCGTTCCAACAGCGTTTCTTCCGGTTTTTCCAGCCGGGTCCGGTCAAAGATCGTCCGGATCTTCACCACCTCCGGGATTTCATATCCCTTCAGCATATCTTCCAGTGAACTCATGACAGTTCCTCCTTCCTGCAAAATTCCGATTCCACAGCAGGTCCAGTATACCATGGAAGAATTTTCCGAAAGTACTGTGACCGGGGAAAATCCTGACAAATCGTGCAAAAAAAGCTGTGGAAGCAGCCAGTCCCCAAGGGGTCCCTGCTTCCACAGCTTTTCTATTTCTGCCTCATTCCGTAATCACTGCCACGCATTCCACTTCCACCAGGCCTCCCAGAGGCAGCCTGCCGATCTGGACACAGGATCGGGCGGGGAATCCTTGCTTGAAATAAGACTGATAGATTTCATTGACTTTGCCAAAATCATTCATATCCTGCAGAAAGATCGTTGTCTTGACGATCTGATCATAACAGGAACCGGCCGCTTCCAGAATGGCGCCCAGATTCCGCATGGAACAATGCGCCTGTTCTTCCAAGGAAGCCGGCATTTTCCCTGCCGCCACATCGATGCCCAACTGACCGGAAACGTAGACAGTGTCCCCGGTTTTGATTCCCTGTACATAAGGCCCCACTGCTGCCGGAGCTTCTGGGGTATTGATGATTTCTCTCTTCATCATTTGATCACCTCTTTGCCTTTCTTCCGCAGGACCGTCCCATTCCGTCTGCCGGTATGGTTTCCTTCCGACACTTCCAGTACCCCGTTGACCATGACGTATTCAATGCCTTCCGGATACTGTGCCGGATCTGTGAAGGTCCCTTTGTCGATGACCGTGTCCGGATTGAAAACGGTGATGTCCGCATAATTTCCTTCTGCAATCTGTCCCCGTTCCTTGATATTGAAGGCATCTGCCGGTTTGCCGGTCATTTTGTACACAGCCTGTTCCAGGGTCAGTGCTTTTTCTTCCCGGACGTATTTGCCCAGGACTCTTGGAAATGCACCATAGACCCGGGGATGGGGTTTGCCGCCCAGCAGCCCGTCCGTGCAGACGTTCATTTCCGGACGTTTCATAAAGAGCTTCACATGGTCTTCCGTCCCATAGAAGTCCACCATCCCTACGGCATTTTCTTCGTCCCGGAGCAGATCAAAGGTGGCATCATAAGGGTCCTTTTGCCGCAGCTCACCCAACTGGGTCAGGGAAAGCCCCACCGCATCCTTGTTTTTCTCCGTCTTTACACTGGTGACATAGATATTGTCCAGCCCGGCGAAATCCACAAAATTGTCCCAACCGGGAATCCCGTGCTCAATATCATAGACCATCTTTTTTCGCAGTTCCGGATCATTCAGCCGTTCGATCACCTTGTTGGTGCCGCCGTCATGGACCCAGGGCGGCAGGATGACCCCCAGCATGGTACTGCCGGCCACATAGGGATACTGGTCATAGGAAACATCGATGCCTTCTTTTTCGGCTTCTTCCAGCAGCTGCATCATCCCGTCGATTTTATCCCAGTTTTTCCGGCCGCAGACCTTGAAATGGGAATAATGGATCTTGACCCCAGATTCTTTGCCGATCCGGATCACTTCTTTCATGGAATCCAGGATGGTATCCGCTTCACTGCGCTGGTGGATAACGAACCGGCCGTCATATTCAGCAACCACTTTGCACATTTCCACCACTTCTTTGGTCTCTCCGTATGCACAGGGCATGTAGATCAGACCGGTGGACAGCCCGATGGCTCCGTTTTCCATTTCCCGGCGGACGATTTCCTTCATTTTTTCCAGTTCCGCTTCGGTAGGCTGCCGGTTGTCCAGTCCCATGGCTTCCATCCGCACATTCCCGTGAGGAACCAGGTAGCATTCGTTGGGACCGGGCTTCACCCCTTCAATCATTTTCAGATAACCAGCAGTGTCTTTGTAGTGATAATCCACCTGGTCACTGTCCCCGTCCAGACCGGCCAGATTTTTCCGCCAGGGGCTGATGTACTGTTCCGGCAACGGCGCCATGGAGATACCGTCCTGCCCCAGGATTTCCGTGGTGATGCCCTGCATGACCTTGGGCTTCACTTCCGGATCCACCAGGATCTGCAGGTCACTGTGGCTGTGGGTGTCGATGAAGCCCGGTGCCACCGCCAGCCCTGCCGCATCAATGACTTCCATGGAAGGATCCGGAGTGACTTTCCCGATTTTTACGATCCGGTCTCCTTCAACCAGGACATCTGCCTGATAGGGCTTGGCCCCGGTTCCATCCACTACCATTCCATTCTGAAATAAAGTCTTTGCCATGGATCTTCCTCCTCTTTCATTCCTGATCCAGCTGAATTTCCGGAGCTGCCGGTACACCATTGGCTCTCTGGAAATGCGATACCACAAAAATCACGATGAATGCCACCAGTCCGCCAGGGACCACGGCGCTGAGCCCATAGGGAGAATGGAGCCCATAGATCCAGTAAGCGGCTACAGCCGTCCCGGAGAGAATGGACCAGAAACCTGCACTCTGGGTCACATTCTTACAGAAAAGTCCGCAAATAAAAGCGGCAAAAGGCCCGGCACTGCGCAGTGCGAAACAGCTCATCATCACGGCGATGATATTGGAAGAGGTCAGTGCCACTCCCAATCCGACCAGGCCCACAATGGTCATCACCACTTTGGACACCCAGATTTCTTTCTTGTCATCATGGACGCCATGCATGATGTACGGGCGGTATACATCATTGGTGAACATGGTTGCCGTCCCGATCATATTCCCAGAAGCCGAGCTGATGGTTGCCGCCACTACGGCAGCCAGGATGATCCCCGCCACAGCCGCCGGAGCAAAGCGCATGGTGGCATCCGCCAGGGCATTTTTCTGGGGCCCGGCCGCATACCCGTCGATACAGGTGTAGGCCATCAGCCCGATAATGGCCGGAACGATGGCATAAACAGCGGACAGCATCCCCGTGATTACGGATCCCACTTTGGCCGTACGCCCGTCTTTTGCCGAACAGTAGGTCTGTACGATTTCCTGCCCTGTGGGAAAAGTCATGCAGTACATGGCGATATACCCTATGATGGTGGGCAGTCCGATTTTCGTCATGCTCAGGAAATCCATATTCTGTCCCTGAGACCCCTTAATGGCAGCAGCTTTGGCAAACAGTGCGCTGAATCCGCCCACTTCCGGATTTTCCGCCATGACGAACATGGCAATGGCCATCCCGATGGTGATGAACAGCACATGCATCATGTTGGCCGCCGCCACAGACGCAAACCCTCCGATCATCGTATAAACGATGACCACGCCAGTAGTGACAATGGCTGCGGTCTGGAAGCTCAGCCCGGTGATTACATTGATGATGGAAGCCGTTGCGATGATCTGTGCCCCGGTAGCCATAAACAAGGCCGTAATGGAAGTAAAAGCGGTCACAATATGGGAAGGTTTCCCATACCGGGTCCCGATGATCTGCGGAACCGTGGAAGCAGCCGCACGCCGGAAGTAAGGGGCAATGAACGACACAAGGATGAAACCGATCCCCCCGGCGATTACATACCAGCTGGCAGACAGACCATACTGATACACATTGGTCGCAATACCAGTGGTACTGGCCCCGCCGGTATTGGCCGCAAACAAGGTTCCTGCCAGAGCCAGGGGACCAAGGGATTTCCCGGCCATCAGGAAGTCTTCATTGCTTTGAGAAGCTTTTTGTTTGGCTTTCCGTTTGGAAACCACCAGGCCAATTACAATGGTCATTGCCATATAGAGGAGAATGATCATCAGGGCCGTTATCTGCTTAGAACTCATTTTTCCATCTCCTTCCAAAACGACAGCCTGCGGAATCCTGGCAACCATCCGCTCCGCAGCATCCGCAGGCTGGACTCTCTCTTATTTCATCAGAGCTTTCATCACTCCGTAATAGCAGTCCGTCACTTTGATCAGCTGATCCACTTCCACGTATTCGTTGACTGTATGGGCCAGATTTTCCTGGGACGGTCCCAGGCCAAAGGTCTTGATGCCTGCCTCTCCGGCATAATGGCTGCCGTTGGTGCAGAAATTGTACTGGGTCACTTCCGGAGCATACCCCCGTTCTTCCAGTTCCTGTTTCACGGCCTGGACAAAATCAGCATCCTTGGCATACAGCCAGCCCGGGAAGAACCGTTCTCCTTCGATTTCCGCACCGGTGTAGCATTTTTCTTTCCCCACCGCATAGGAAACCTTCACTTTCAGTTCAGGATCTTCCGCCATCAGTTTTTCCAGCAGTTCCTGGATGGGTTTCAGCACACTTTCCTTGGTTTCCCCCACCAGCAGCCGGCGGTCATAGGAGGCCTTGCAGTATTCCGGAACCACGGAAGCACCGGGATACGGTTCAGATTTGATATCCACCAGCTCCAGGATTCCTTTGCCCAGGACAGGATGTTCCGGCGGCACCAGGGTACGGATGGCCTGGATTACCCCGGCCATTTTATAAACGGCGTTGATGCCTTTTTCCGGATTGGCACTGTGGCAGGGTTTCCCAAAAGTTTCCACCACAATTTCCGCACGGCCCCGCTGTCCCACTTTCAGATTGCACCGGGAGGCTTCCCCGATGACCACGATATCCGGCTTCACATAGTCACTGATGGAACGGGAAGCCACTCCTTCAAAACATTCTTCGTGGACCACCCCGTCCACATAGATTTCTCCGGCAAAACCCCGGTTGGTGTCTTTGGCAAAGGCAATGGCGGCTGCCGTATACCCGGCAATGGCTCCCTTCATGTCCGTGGTTCCCCGGCCATAGATCTTTCCCTCATGGATTTCCGCTCCAAAAGGAGGATGGATCCACTCTTTTTCATTGGTCACCGGCACCGTATCCATATGACCATCGAACAGCAGCTTTTTGCCCGGACGTTTGCCCTTGATGCAGGCAATGAAATTCCCGTATTTGTCCACATGGATGGAATCAAATCCATTGGCTCTGCAGACTTCCTCCAGCACTTTGGCAGGCCCGTCTTCATGGCCGGAATAACTCTTCTGCTGTACCAGTTTCTGACATAAAGCGATGGCCTGTTCCTGGGTTTCTTTATTGATCATTTTGCATTCCTCCTGTAACTGTATACTGTTATTTTCTGGGATACGTTCCATCCCAAACGATGTGCCGATAATTTTCCTGATCCGTTGCTCCTTCCGTGCTGAAGAACAGGATGCGGGAATCCTGATCCAGCTGAAGCTGTTCCTTCAGAGAATGGAGTTCCGGATTCCGCAGGATTTCACTGACCGCCCCAAAGGCAGCGGCTCCGCTTTCCCCGGAAATCACCCGGGGATCCCCGCCTGCCGGATTGCCCAGGATCCGCATTCCCTGGGCGGCAGCATAATCCGGGCAGGAGAGAAAGAAATCTGCATAATCCTTCAGGACCTGCCAGCCGATGCTGCAGGGTTCCCCGCAGGCCAGTCCGGCCATGATTGTCCGCATGGATCCGGTGACCGGATGGAGTTTTCCGTCATGAGCCCGGGCGGTCCGGAAAAGACAATCGGCCGCATTGGGTTCCACAATGGCAATGATGGGTTTTTCCGATCCATACAGAGAGGAAAACAGTCCGGTAATAGCGCCTGCCATGGATCCGACCCCTGCCTGGAGAAAGATATGGGTGGGCTTTTCCGGCAGTTGCTCATAGGCTTCCAGTCCCATGGTCCCGTACCCCTGCATAATCCAGCGGGGGATGGATTCATACCCTTCCCAGGCCGTATCCTGGACCATGACCCAGCCCTTTTCCTCGGCCTGCCGGTTGGCCAGGCGGACTGCATCATCGTAATTCAGATCTGTAATGGAAGCCTCTGCCCCTTCAGCCCGGATATTCTCCAAGCGTTCCCGGGCGCTCCCTTCCGGCATATAGACCACCGACTTCTGCCGGAGCTGCCGTGCCGTCCAGGCTACCCCCCGGCCATGGTTTCCGTCCGTAGCCGTCACAAAGGTAATGTCTCCCAATGCTTTGCGGGAAGCTTCCGCAGTCAGGAACCTGTAATCCACTTCCTCCATGGGTTTTCCCAGCCGGTCTGCCAGATAATGGCCCATGGCATAGCTTCCGCCCAGAACCTTGAACGCATTCAGCCCGAACCGGTAGGATTCATCTTTTACATAAATATTTCCTACCCCCAGTTCCCTGGCGGTTTCCTGAAGACAGGCCAGAGGCGTTTCCTGATAGACAGGAAAACTCTGATGGTAAGCTTTGACCTTTTCTTCCACCGGCTTGCTGAGAAAGGTCAGATCTGTTTTCTGTGTTCCATGGTCCAAAGCGACCATGGCAAATTTCTGTTCCATATGACGACCCCTTTCTGTTGATTCGCCTTTATATATTGCAAATACCGTGCCAACTTTTTTTCGTTTTTTCTCCACACAGAAAAAGCACAGATAAATTCCGGGATCTCCCCCGTTTTTATCTGTGCCAGATGCAATTTTCACCCCGCCTGTCACTCTGCAGGCGTTTTATTTTTATCATTTTGATAAGCATTTCTTCTCGTTTTGAGAAAATTTCTCATTATAAGAATTTCTATTTTACAGTCCGTACTGCTGGATCTTCCGGTACAGGGTTGCCATCCCGATACCCAGTTTCCTGGCCGCCATGGCTTTCCCGGCCGTATGGTTCCCGCATTGGAGAAGGGCCTGCCGGATGGCATTCTTTTCCAATTCCCGCAGAGAAAGGATCTGTCCCGCCCCGGTTTGTTTTCCAGGACCATTTTCTGTCGGCGCCGCTGCTTCCCGGCTCCTGGTACGGATATCTTCCGGCAGCATGGAGACATCCAGCGTCCCATCCTCGCCCATGAGATTCACCATGTATTCCACCGCATTTTCCAGTTCCCGGACATTCCCCGGCCACCGGTACCCCTTCAGGGCATCCATGACCTCTTCCGTGAGACGAGGTGCCTTTTTCCCGAATTTCCGGGCAAACCGCTGACTGTAGAAAAGGGTCAGATCTTCGATATCTTCCAACCGTTCCCGCAGAGGAGCCACCCGCAAAGGGATCACATCCAGACGATAGTACAGGTCTTCCCGGAACCGCTTCTCCCGGACCATTTTCTTCAGATCCTTGTTGGTGGCCGCGATGACCCGCACATCGATATCCATCAGCTGATTGGATCCGATCCGTACAATCTTCCGTTCCTGGAGCACCCGCAGCAGTTTGGACTGGAGATACAGGGGCATGTCCCCGATTTCATCCAGGAAGATGACCCCTTCATTGGCCAGTTCGAATTTTCCCATCCGTCCATTGGGATCCGCTCCGGTAAAGGCCCCCTTCACATAGCCGAACAATTCACTTTCCATAATGGATTCCGGGATGGCCGCACAGTTCAGGGCAATGAACCGCTTGTCCCGCCGGTCGCTTTCCCGCCAGATGGACGTGGCCACCATTTCCTTCCCGGTACCGCTTTCGCCGGTGATCAGCACCGTAGAGGTACTGCGGGCCACCTTGCTGATTTCTTCCTTCAGTTTCAGGGTAGCCGGACTGGAGCCCAGAATGCTGGTTTTGTCCACCGCCGGCAGTGCTGCTGTTTCAAAATACCGCTCTTTGATTTCCCTGCTGCGGTAAAAAATCAGGACGCTCTGGTAATCCCGGGTTGGCTGCGGCACCGGCAGATAGGTCCCCATGAGCCGGTACTGCCGTCCCAGGGCCGTCAGGCTGTATTCCGTATATTTGGCCAGATTATCCCCGGTGGCTTCCAGAAAAATCCGCTCGCCGGCCAGGTTGGGCGTTTCCAGTTGTTCCATGGCAGCCCGGTTGCAATCCGTCACCCGAAAATCCTTCCCCAGGATCAGGATTCCCTGCTGGATATGCTCCAGGGTGGCATTCAGGGTACTCAGCAGTGCTTCCCGCTGAAGAGCCCGTTCCCGCTCCATGGCTTTGACGGAAATGAAGTCGGCAATCTCTTCGATCAGTTCCAGGAACAGCATTTCATTTTCCAGGATATGCAGTTTCTGTTCCCGGCTGCTTCCCACCAGGCCGATGACCCCGATGGGATGGCCTTCCGCCAGGATCGGCATGGCCAGTTCGATTTCTTCCGGACAGTTAAGGAAATTGGGACAGCCCTGGCAGACCAGTTCTTCCCCGGGCTGGTAAATGACCCTGCGTTTCCCGGTTTCCAGTACCTTCCGGTACACATGGCCTTCCTGGGCCATACTGGCATCCACCCCTGCCGCGAACATACCGGTCCCGGCGACCCGGTACAGGTTGTCGTCCACCACTTCCACATCCACCCCGGCGATTTTCGAAATGATCCCCGCGTAAGAAGCCACCGTCCGCTGGATGTTCCGGAGCCTGGACCGGATTTCGTCCCCTGCTTTTTCCATAGAGAATACGCTCCCTTCTCTTTCGCTGCCCTTATTCTACTGTTTTTTCTCAAAAAGAGAAAGGGTGCTGCTGCACCGCCCCCCGCTTTGTAAAATTTGCGTAATGTTTTTGTGAAATATATGTAAATCTCTTTCTCTTTTTCGTGTATAATAATTTTTATACACAAAAACTTTAGGAGGAGACTCATCATGTGGAAAAAATACCAAAGTATACCGTTGATCTACAAAATGGTAACAGGCATGGTGCTGGGCATCCTGGCCGGCTGGTCCATGGGACCTGATGCCGTCTGGTTCCAGCCGCTGGGGAAATTTTTCCTCACCTGTCTCAAATGCATCGCCATGCCGCTGGTCATCGTAAACCTGATCGCCGGCATTTCCAATCTGGACAGTCCGGAATCTTTCGGTCGTATCGGCGGACGGATCATCTTCTATTACATTGCCACCAGTGCCGTGGCCATGGTGGTGGGTATGGTCATTTCCCTGATCATCCAGCCCGGCGTCAACCTGCCTCTGGAAGGGACCTACAAAGGGGTCGTGGGTGAACTGCCCACCATCAGTTCCACTCTGCTGGCCCTGATTCCCGGCAACGTGTTCAAAGCCATGATGGAAGGCCGGTTCGACCAGATTGTCTTCGTCAGTGCCGTCACCGGCATCGCTCTCCTTCTGCTGCCGGAAGCTCCCCGGAAACGGCTGGCCACTTTCTTCCAGGATATGTCCGACCTGATGGGAAAGGTGGTATCCATTGTGATGATCCTGGCCCCCTATGGGATTTTTGCCCTCATTGCCGTTTCCGTCGGCAAATACGGCAGCAAGATCTTCGGCACCCTGGCCAAATACATCGGCAGTGTGTACCTGGGGATCTTTGCCATGTGTTGTCTGTATGCCACCCTGGTATTCCTGTTCACCCGGATTACACCCCGGGAATTCTTCCGGAAAGCCAGCCGGATCATGGTCACCGCTTTCAGCACCTGTTCCAGCACCAGTTCCATCCCCATCAACATGGCCTGTGCGGAAAGCCTGGGCGCCCCTAAAAAAGTGTACTCCTTCACCATTCCTCTGGGTGCACAGATCAATAAGGACGGAACCTGCGTCTGCCTGACCACGGTATTTATTATGACGGCCCAGGCCATTGGTGCTCCGCTGGATCTGGGACTGATGCTGAAAGTGCTGATCCTGGGCCTGATCCTCACCACCGGCAGCGGCGCCGTGCCCAGCGGTATGCTGGTCATCCTGGCCATCCTGTTGGAAAGCCTGGGATTCCCGTTGGAAATCGTGGGTCTTGTAGCCGGTGTCCACGCTTTCAACGATATGGGCATGACCATGATCAACTGCCTGGGAGACCTGGCCGGAACGGTGATCGTAGGGAATGCGGAAAAGAAACGGATAAGTGCCTGAGAAAATGAACGGCCACAAAACAACACCATCCTGTTTGCCAATCAGGCAGACAGGATGGTGTTGTTTTGTCTGTATTATTTTGTAGAAGCCTTGATCAAAGCCTTAAAGAAGCCCATGCAGATTTCTGTATCACAGAATTTCTCTTTGTCCATGATGAATATAAAGAAGATCTTGCATACTTTTCCTACCATTTCCCTTACAATTTTCACTCACTTCACCATATGTTATACTTTATTCAGAATCTTCAATTTTATCTTCAGGAGGTCAAGCCATGCCATTTATTACAACCAACGACAATGTTTCCATTTACTACGAAATCCATGGGGAAGGAAAACCCTTATTCATGCTGCCCGGATGGATATGCGGGGCCATGGGGAATCAGAAAAAGTACTCCACAGCCACCGCATTTCCCGGTATGCCATGGACGTAAAGAACCTGCTGGATACTCTGAACTTAAAAAATGTTACGGTATTGGGCTGGTCCATGGGGGCTTCCATCCTCTGGAGCTATATCGAATTGTTTGGGAACTACCGGATTGACAGCCTCATCTGCGTAGATCAGTCCCCAGCCCAATATGTGAAATCCGATTGGCCCTGGGGACAGAAAGCCTGTTTTGATGTGGAAACCTTCATGGAAACCTGTTTTGCGGCCAAAAGCGATCCACGGGGCGCCGCCGAAGGACTTGTCAGTGCCTGTCTGAAACACGCACCATCAGCAGAAGACCGCAATATGCTGGTGGATGAAATCTGCAAATGCCCTCCCTATGTGCGGATTGAAATCATGCGGGACCACACCAACCTGGACTGGCGGGATTTCCTGCCGCATATCAACATCCCCACCCTGGTCTGCTGCGCCCGGGAAAGCAAGGTCTTCGATGTACACGGAAGTGCCTGGGTCGGGGAACACATCCCCGGTGCCCAAACCGTAATCTTTGAGGACTGCAGCCATATGCTGTTCTGGGAAAAACCGGAACAGTTCAATCAGTGTGTTACAAAATTCATTGAGAATATAAAAAATGGTAAATTGCACGTTGAATTTGAACAACTATAATCAAGAAACACACTCAATAGCATAAACTTCATCGAGGAATGCATCAAATAGTTCTGACGGTGTATGGTAGCCCAAAACACGACGTGGGCGCTGGTTCAGCGTATCTGCCATGTTCAGGATATCTTCATTAGAAAACCGCTCCATGGACATGCCCTTTGGGTTAAAATCCCTCAGCAAGCCATTGTGGCGTTCGTTTTGAGCCCGCTCCCATGAGCTGTACGAATGTGTAAAGTACATCTTGGTGCCGAGACTCTCGAACTGTGACAAGTTCTCAAACTCAGGACCGGTTATCGTCTTAAAAATCTGGCTGAAGCGCTTTTCCTGACTGCACTTTGCCATACACTGAGGGGCACGGCCGTGCTTGCTTTTTCGATCCGGCGTCCACACCGAAGTTCATAGAAAACAGTCGTGTGAGCACATCCTATCGCGGCAGCGATGCTGCGAAGGGAGAGCCCCTGGCGATGCAGAGCCTGAATCATGCCACGTTTCTCCAAAGAAAGATGGCGGCCGGGTGTATGTACGTCCTCACTTGTGTTAGAATGGATGTGATTCATAGTGATTGCCCCTTTATTGATGATTTCTCGCAAAACCATTTTAACATGAAGCTTCACTATGGATTTTTATTTTTAGATTACCTGTTCAAATTCATTTTACAACCGACAAAAAAAAATGTTGTCTAGAAGTCAAAAATAACTTCTAGACAACATTTTTATGGATTTTTGGAATAACTTATACCAGCTGTCTTCTGGCCCTTTCTTCTTCTTTGCCAGGGTCTTCTTCCGGATACCACATGACTTTCACCAGATTGACCCGGCATTCTTCTCCTTCGGCGAAGGTGATCCGATGGGGAGTTTGGACCTTCAGGAGCTGATCTCCCATACGGACCAGATACTGGGTGGAATCAGTGAGGAAAATCCGGCTTTCGATCTTTCCCCTGAAGCCTTTTGTCCGATTCAGGTCTATTTCATTGGGTCGGGTAGCAATGACCATCTCCCGGTCCACATTCTCCGGGATGGGCAAATCCAGGGTCTGTTCCGAATCCCCCCGTACATAGACTTGATTGTCCTTTAAATAAACGTGTAAAAATGTGGATTGTCCCAGGAAACTATGGACAAACCGGTTGCACGGCCGATTATACAGATTCTCCGGAGTATCGATCTGGACGATATTCCCCATGTCGCAGACCATCATCCGGTCGGAAATGGCCATGGCTTCGCTCTGGTCATGGGTCACGAAAATAATGGTGAACCCGAATTTCTGCTGGAGGCTCTTGATTTCAAAACGCATGCTTTCCCGGAGTTTGGGATCCAGGTTGGAAAGAGGTTCATCCAGCAGCATGACCTTGGGATTGGTAACGATGGCCCGGGCCAGGGCAATCCGCTGCTGCTGTCCTCCGGAAAGATCACTGGGATAGACTTCTTCCATCCCATCCAGACTGGTGTGATGCAGGGCCTCTTTCACCCGCTGCACGATCTCCGCCTTGGGCAGTTTTCGGATCTGCAGGGGAAAAGCCACATTTTCAAAGATATTCATATGTGGCCAGACAGCGAAGGCCTGGAACACCATTCCCAAGCCCCGTTCCTCGGGAGGCACATAGATATTTTTATCTTTTACCGAAACAGGACGGCCGCACAGTTCGATTTCACCTTCCGACAGGTCTTCGAATCCGGCAATCATCCGCAGCGTGGTGCTTTTACCGCAGCCTGAAGGCCCCAGGAAGGAAAAGCACTCCCCTTCCCGGACCGTCAGATTGAAATCATTGACAGCGGTTATTGTGCCCAGTTTTTTGGTGGTAAAACGTTTGGTCACGTGCCGCAGCACAATCTGGTCAGTCACGTTTTACACCCCCTTCTTATCTTTGGTAATCTGCGTAACGATGAAATTGCAGATAATGATGATGCAGATGGCTACAGCAGCCAATGCCGATGCCTGAGGAATCTGCCCGCTATCCCGCAGGGCGAAGATCTGTACCCCCAGGGTCCGGGTATAGGGCCCATACAGTAAGATGGAAGTGGTCAGTTCCCGCATGGAAGGCAGGAAAATCAGGAAGAACCCGGCCACCATAGCCGGACGGATCAACGGCAGGGTAATGTCTTTCAAAGATTCCGTATGAGAGGCCCCGCAGGCACGGGCCGCTTCTTCCAGAGATGGATGGACCTGCTGCAGGGAAGCAGAGGCACTCTTCATAGAAAAACTCAGATACCGGGCCATATATGCCACCAAAATGATCCAAATGGTGTTATACAGGCTGATGCCCAACTGCCCGGACCAGGAGAGGATGACCCCAATGGCCAGCACGGTCCCAGGAATGGAATAAGGCAGGACGGACAGCATTTCCAGGATTTCCTTTCCTTTGGGTTTGATCTTGATGACCACATAAGCAATCATCACACCCAGGAACATACAGAGAATCCCGGCACTGATGGACAGGAACAGGGAGTTCTGGATGGCATCCATGGTCTGCTTGCTGGTAATGATATTGTGGAAATTATCCAAGGTGAAATTCGCTGGAATCAGCGGCAGTCCATAAGCTTTTACCAAGCCTTCCAGGAAAATCATGATAAGAGGAACCAGCACGATGAGTACCAATGTCAGCACAGCCAACAGCAGAAGAGGATATTTTGCTCCCCGGAGCTTGATCAGAGTGGGCCGCATGCTCTTACCCTTGATGATATCGTAAGACCCGCTGGAAAGGACCACTTTCTGCAGGATCAGAGCCATAGTGACCACAAAGACCAGAAGGATGGAAAGGGCCGCTCCCTGCCGAATCCCCTCAAAACTGCCTCCTGCCCGATCAATATAAGCATAGATTACTGTAGGCAGGGTGTAAATCTGTTTGGAAAATCCCAGAATAGCTGGCACCCCAAAATGGGCGAGAGAAGAAATCAGGATCAGCAGGGCACCTGCGGAAATAGCCGGGGTCACCAGAGGGATGGTAATCTTCCGGATGACCGTTCCTTGGCTGGCTCCGGCGATCCGAGCACTTTCTTCCAGAGTAGGGTCCATCCGTTCCAGAGCACTGACCACCTGCATGAACACAAAGGGGAAATAATACGATACCTCAACGAAAATGATGCCACCCAGCGAATTGATGTTAAATGGCGGCGTTGTCAGATGGAAGGTATTCATCAGCCAGGTGTTCACATAGCCGCCTCGTCCTGAAAGGAGCATATCCCAGGCCATGGCCCCAAAAAAAGGTGGGAACATATAGGGAATCATAAACAGGGCCCGCATCAGGTTCTTGCAGGGGATATCGCTGCGTCCCAGCAGCCAGGCATAGAAGAGTCCGATGATCGTTCCCACCACTGTCACACTGAGACCGATGATGACCGTATGGGTCATGGCACTGATATTGTCCTGGCTGAAAACAACAGTCTTGAACATCTCGATATCCAGACGGCCTTCGTAAAAGAAGGCATTGTAGACAATCATGAAAATGGGGATAAAGACGATGACAAACAGCAGCACAAAGCTGACCAGAGTCATGGCCTTGTCCAAGCTGAAAGTTTTTCCATCCAGGGCCGCCAGATCAGACGTGCCCTGACGAGTTCTACGCAGATTCATCATGATCCTCCTTTCTGGCTTCATAATACCGGGGTTGAAGGAAACGCAGGCCCACTTCCTGGCCTTCCTCTGCCTTATTGTTCTGCATCACATCCAGTGCATTGACCTGCATCCGGATTTCCCGATTTCCCAGCTGGATGAAATATACGTACTCACTGCCCAGGAACACGCTTCGGGTAACTTTTCCACGGACAGGGGAACTGTCATCAAAAATCATATCATTGAGACGCACTCCCATTTCCATGGGTCTTCCACTTGCAAAGATTTCCTGGGGGCATTCATCATAGAGGAACTTTTCTCCGGCTACCAGATAGGTATGTCCATTTTCCCGTACCAGGGGGAAGAAGTTCGAGACTCCGATAAATTCAAAGACAAACCGATTAGCCGGTCTCAAGATGATGTCCTCATCCTCGCCGATCTGGCACAGATTCCCATCCCGGTCCATAATGGCCATCCGGTCGCAAAGCTGAAGAGCCGCTTCCTGGTCATGGGTAATATAGAGGATGGTGGTCCCGATATCGTGCTGGATCAGACGGATTTCCGTCAGCATTTCTTCCCGCAGCTTGGCATCCAGGTTGGTAATGGGTTCATCCATGACGATGACTTCATCACTGCTCACCAGGGCACGGGCAATGGCCACCCGCTGCTGCTGCCCACCGGAAAGCTGGCTGGGCAAATGTTCCTCATACCCCAGCATCCGCACCTGCTCCAGGGCATGGTGGGCTCTTTCTTTCATTTCTTGCTTGGGTATTCTCATTTTCTTCATGGGATACAGTACGTTTTCCAGCACGGTCATATGGGGCCACACCGCATAATCCTGGAACACCACCCCGATATGACGGTGTTCCGGAGAGACGTCGATGCCTTTTTCCGCATCGAACAGGCAGCGGTCTCCTACATAAATGGATCCTGTCTCCGGTTTGATGAATCCCAACAGACAGCGGACCAAAGTTGTCTTCCCGCAGCCAGAAGGGCCGACCAGACACATGATCTGGCTTTCTTCCACTGTTAGAGAAAGATCCTTGAAAATACATTTTTTTCCATAGTGGAAGGTAATATGATTGAACCGAACATCGGCCATACTTTCACCTCCTGAAAAAACGGACGGCAGCCTGTCCTGCCGTCCGTTCCGACGTTATTTTTTCTTGAAGATGGCATCGAATTGATCCAGCACGTTCTTGGCATTGGCTGCCAGTTTCTCCAGGTCCACCTTCATGGCATTCTTGGCGATTTCCTCAATGGTCACACCCTTCTGTTTCACATCTTTGCGGACAGAAAGCATATTGTTTTGTACCAGGACTTCCTGTCCTTCTTTGGAAAGGATGAAGTCATAAAGTTTCTTGGCATTGGCTTCGTTTTTGGCTCCCTTTACCAGAGCGATGGGACTGTAAATGGAGATGATGTCCTGTTTCGGATAGACAAATTCGATGGTGGACCCTTTGCTCTTCAGGTTTTCCGTGACATAATCCAGGCACATCCCTACTTTATAGGCACCGGCTGCAATCTGGTTGTGGGTTGCAGTAGTCCCGGACTGGAGTTCCGTGCCGTTTTCCTTCAGTTTTTCAAAATAGGCCTTTCCGTACTTGGAATTGGAAATCAGGGCCCCTACGGCGTATTTGGTGGTTCCCGCCGTACCGGGATCCGTCATGACAATCTGGCCTTTCCATTTGGGATCCAAAAGATCATCCCAGGTCTTGGGCGCTTCTTCTTTGGAAACCTTCTGAGGATTGTAGGCAATCCCCATATTCATCATCCGGGCACCGGTATAATAGCCTTCCTTATCAATAAATACCGGATCGATGGCCTTGGCTTCCGGAGAACTGTATTTCTGAAGGATGCCCATTTTCTTAAAACCGATGTAGTCGGCCGGATCCCCTACCCAGATTACATCTGCCGCTACCTGGCCGGATTTCGCTTCCGTGGCGATTTTCGTAATAACTTTCCCGGTTCCGGCGAAGTAGTAATCCAGTTTGATGTCCGGGTATTTCTTTTCAAACGCTTTCTTCACAGCATTCAACTGGTCTTCCTGCATAGAGGAATACAGCATCACCGTATTCCCTGCGGATTTCTTGTCCTGTTTGGAACCGGGAATCGCCCCGCCCCCACCGCAGGCACTGATTCCTGCTGCCAGCACGCACAGCATCCCTACAGACAGCCACTTCTTCAGATTCATGGTAATTCAGCCTCCCTTATTGGAATCTCTTTGCCGAGCAAAGTACTTTATGTGCTAATTTTACCATATTTTTACTGAATATTTACATGTTTTTTTACAATTCAAATAAAATCATCCAATAGTGTATAGTATTTAACAACCACAAAACTACATTTCTCACTTCTCAAAAAGCCACCCTCCAACAGTCCTTTTGCATAATAACTTAAGCATAAAAAAGGCTGTGCATGAATCCCGGAGATTCTCTGTCCGTATCCTTGCACAGCCTTTTTTATTCCTTTACTTTTTCTTCATCCGGAAGCAGAAGGTGCAGTGATGATCTTTGTACATGATATGGTCATGTACACATTCCAGGTCTTCATTGTACCCTTTGCAGATGGCGGGGTCGATATTTTCGCAGTAAATGCGGCCGTATTTTTCTTCCCCCGCATCCATCCAGGTCTTGGCGAATACACAGCGGTCAAAATCCTGGTTGATTTCGTCTTTGCCATATTCTGTGTCATACCCGAACAGTTCACTGCGTTCCATGTCATAGTTGGGCAGATAGGCATCCAGATCATTTTTCTGGCCCCGTTGAGCAGCCCGGCGGGCAATATCTTTACCCCGGGCTATTCCCCAGTCGATAACGCTTTGTTTCAGGATTTCCAGGCCTTTTTCCCCAAATTCTTTTTCCAGATTCTTTGCCAGGATGGAAAAAAAACGGGCAAACAGAACGAACATGGAAACCGGTTCATCCATTTTTTGCGGTTTCAAGTTTTACACTCCCCTTTTTTATGTCCCAGGGTCTGCTGCAGATACAGCAGGACCCTCAACCAGAACAATCGTATTTATTTGCTTTCTTTGATATGCTGAGCCAGGCCGTTCAGATAGTACAGGAATGCCCAGTTAACCACATGGGCCGCCGTCTGCAGGGTGAACACTTCCGGATAGGTTTCCACAAAGTCAATGCCTTTCGCCCCTGCCAGTCCTGCTTCATGGAGCATCATCAGCAGTTCATAAGAAGTCAGACCACCCATGTCCTGGGGTGCCTGAGGCATGTTGGCTGCATCCAGACTGTCTGCACATACGGTAATGTAGATATATTCCGTATCCTTGCTGACTACTTCCAGGGCTTTGGAAATGGAAGCCTTCCAGCCATCTTCATGGACATCGATGGCCCGGATGACCGTTGCGCCATATTTTACGGCATTGTTGTATTCTTCCCGATGGTTTCTGGGTCCACGGATCCCGATATGAGCGATCTTGGTGGGATCCATGTTGGGATCATTGTAGACCCGATAGAAAGGAGAACACCGGGACAATTCATCATCACCGAAATGGGAGTAGTTGTCCAGATGGGCGTCAAAGTGGAGAACGCCTACTTTCTTCGGATACCGTTTGGCGATTTCACTGATGATGGGATAGGCAATGCCATGGTCCCCGCCAATGGTAATGGGGATAATTTTGGCATCAGCCAGTTTGCCAATCCGCTCCCGGATGGATTTGAAGGTAAAGTCATAGTTGCCATTCTGGGTGGCAATATCCCCGGAATCAGCCACATTGAGGTAATCAAAGCAATCCAGGTTGTAGTCAGGCAGGAAGCCGGTATACCGGATGGACGCAGAGCGGACTGCTTTGGGGCCTTCCGTAGTGGAAGAATACCCGCCGATGGTACAGCCTCCTTCCCAGGGTACCCCAACCACTGCGGCATCGATTTTTTTCAGATCGTCATCATTTTCAATGACGGACAGGTTCAACCAGGAAGGTACTCCGCTGTAAATCATATTGGGCAGGAAATTGGGATCATAAATCGTAGGTTTACTTTCTCTCATTTCAAAACATCTCCTTATAAATCTACCAAAGAGGCCAATGCCTTTTTAGAACAAGCTGATGATGCTGCTGACTCCCAAGATCAGGGAGATGATAAAGATGGCAGTTCCCAGAACGTTTTCCAGCGTACTGTTGGCAAATTCTCCCATAATTCTCCGGCTGGCGGTCAGATAAATGGTCACACCCACCACAACGGGCAATACCACACCATTGACCATCTGGGCAGCCATAATCAGGGCAATGGGGTTAAATCCCATCCCGGCAACGATGATGCCGGTAATAAGAACCAGGAAGTTGGTCACGGTGTACCGTTTGTCACTGCGGTTGGTTTTCCAGCCAAACAGACCGGCCAGCACATAGGAAACACCCATGGGCGTGCAAACAGCGCTGGACACCCCGGCGGCCACCAGGCCGATGGCCATGAAGGGTTTGGCAAAAGTCCCCAAAGTCGGTTCCAACTGGATGGACATGTCCATGGCATTCCGGACCGGCATTCCCAGCATGACCATTGCCGCCGTAACCATGATGGCTCCGGTTACGATGCCCCCGATGATCATGGGGATATTGGTCCCGAACCGGCAGAGAGGCAGGTCATCAGTAGAATGCCAGGTTCTCTTGGCGGAGGCCGCATGGAGGAACATGTTGTAAGGCACTACCGTGGTCCCGATCAGGGACAGGCAGGTCATCAGTCCGCCCTTGGGAATGTTGGGGACACAGCCAGCCAGCAGTTTTCCCAGGTCCGGCTTCACCACGAACATGGTGACCAGGAATACCACAGCCATGATGATGACGCAGGCTCCCAACAATTTTTCCAGGTATTTCAGGGCATCTCCGGCGAAGCTCAGGAGCAGCAGGATGCAAAAGCCCCAAACCGGAGCAATGATCCGGGTGGAAATCCCGGTCAGGGCGCTGATTCCAATGGCCGTCCCTGTCAGGTCCCCGCTCATGTAAGCGAACCCGCCAATAGTGATGGCCACGGCCACCAGACCGCACAGCAGATTCCGCAGTACAGGACGGTTTTCAAAATCCTTGACCAGGTTCTGAGCCAGCCCCATCTGGGTCACAATACCCAGGCGGGCTGCCATGCCCTGCATGACAATTACTGCAATAACTGAAAAGATGATGCACCAGAACAGCTGGAACCCATAATCAGCCCCGGCTTTCGTGGAACTGGTAACCGTCCCCGGTCCGATAAAGGAGCCGACGATCAGGAAGCCAGGCCCCAATGCCCCCAATTTTTCCTTTAGGGTAAACTGCTTTTCTTTTTTGTCCGCCATACTTCTCTCCCCCTCATTGGTAAAATCCTACGCCGCATTACCCTAGTTACTCGCTCTTGTTTAACTACATTGTCGTTTTTTATTTCGCATTGTAGTTTTGTGTATTTTTATACCACCATTATTTCTGTTTGTCAATCAAAATCTTTTGTGCTACTCTAATAAAGAAAAAATCGCTGCCAAGGGAGGTCGTTTATGGAAAAAAAGTTACAAAAGCCCATTCAGTCCATCCAGCGGGCTGTACAGATCCTGGACTGTTTCACGCCTACGGATCCCAGTCTGCCCCTGTCAGCCATCAGCGAAAAAACGGGACTGAACATCAATACCACCCGGGGTCTGGTCAACACGTTGGTAGAAAGCCAGCTGCTGCTGCGGGACAGGGAAACCGGTTATTATAAACTGGGATATTACTTCGTTACCAAAGCTTCCATGATCCACCAGGATATCGACCGGTATGTGGAACTGTTCAAACCTCTGGTCGATGCCATTGCAGAAAAATATCACTTCTCCGCCAGTCTCCAGATGGTGTACCAGAATCAGATTTTCAGTGTCTATTGTACCTATCCCACCAAGCAGGCCTATTACATCGTTATGAGTGAATACACAGATCTTCCCCTCCATGCCACCAGTTCCGGAAAACTGCTTCTGTTGGATGAAGTGACCCATGGAAGGAAAGAAATGTTGGATCAATTGGATTTCAAGGCTTTCACACCTTCCAGTATCCGTTCCAGAGAACAGTTGGAATCCCAGCTGAAAGCCATCCAGAAAAACGGCTATTCCACGGAAATCGAAGAATTTGTCAATGATGTGGGCAGCCTGGCAGTGCCCCTCTATGATGAAAAAGGCCGGCTGCTGCTGACTATCAGTGCCACCTTCTTTGTAAAATCCCTTCCCCAGCTCAAAAACGATCTGCTGAAGGATTTCCAAAAAGCCATTGATACCTGGAAACAGGCCATGAGAAAGGAGATGCCATAATGGATAACCTGAAAGATATCTGGTCAGCGCTTTTCCAAGCCCTTTCAGCCTTCGGCTATGAAGAAGGCCAGGGTACCACCCGTCTTTCCTGGTCAAACCCTTTCCTGGAGGCCCAGAAATATCTGCATAGTTACGCAGAAGCTGCCGGACTCCAATGCCAGCGGGACGGCTGGGGTAATCTGCTCATGACTGTACCGGGAGAAACTGGCCTTCCGCCGGTGTATACCGGTTCCCATCTGGATACCGTTCCCCATGGAGGAAAATATGATGGAGCCCTGGGGATTACGGTCCCTCTGGCCATTGCTGCAGCCTGGCATCAGGCAGGATTCCGTCCCCGCCGCCCTCTGACCATCATTGCCTTTGCCGAAGAAGAAGGCACCCGATTCGGACCCCCATGCATGGGCAGCCAAGCTATGGCAGGAAAGCTCCAGGGAAAAGATCCTGGCAGTTTTATCACAGCAGAAGGCCAACCCCTTCCCCAACTGCTCCAGGAAGCCGGACTGGAAGGGGATCCCTTTGCCCCGCATCTGCTTCCGGGGAAATGTTTTGTGGAAATGCATATTGAGCAGGGCCGTGCCCTGGAAGATGCCAAACTGCCTCTGGGCATTGTTTCCGCCATTGTAGGAATCCGGCATTTTATAATCCGGGTCCAGGGCCAGGCCAACCATGCCGGCACTACCGCCATGAAAGACCGGCATGACGCCCTGGCGGCAGCAGCTGCAGAAATCAGTGAAATCCATCAGTGCGCCCTGACATCCAACAATCAGTATGTAGCCACAGTCGGACATATCCGGGTGTCTCCCGATGCAGGAAATGTCATTCCAGGAGAAGCAGAGTTCTCTCTGGAAATCCGTGCGGAGGAAGATTCCACTATGGATTGTGTCGTTTCTGCCTACAAGGATTTCTCACGAAACCTGGAGAAACAATATGGCGTCCGATTTCTGTGGAATCAGCTGGATCAGATTCCGCCCCTGCCCATGGACCGGAAAATCATGGAACTTTTTCAATCGTACGCTCAAAAAGAAAGTGTCCGTTTTCAGATACAACCCAGTTGGGCAGGCCATGATGCCATGATCCTGGGCCACGAACTGCCCACTGCCATGCTGTTTGTCCCCAGCAAAAACGGCATCAGCCATTCTCCCGAAGAATTCACTTCAGCAGAAGATATTGGACAGGCAGCTTCCGTCCTGGAGAAAGTGCTGACCCATCTGACCAGAGAATGAGGATGGAGGTTTTTCCAATCATTCCTTGAAAAAAGAGCGAGGATACCGTACAAAGGGTATCCTCGCTTTTTGAATTGTTTTTTCTTTTCCTTACATGAGCCCAAGATGCACGCAAAAAATCATTTCTCCTGAAAAGCGTCCCAAACTGTTTGTGCCAGCACCTGCGCTCCAGTGGCAATTCCCTTTTCATCAAAAACGATGCCGCTGTTATGCAGGGGACGATGAGATTTCTCATCCGCATTGCAGGTCCCTATGCGGAACAGCGCCCCGGGAAGAATTTCCAGGTAATCCGCAAAATCCTCAGATCCCATGGATGCTTTCTCCAGTTCTATTACATGGTCTTCGCCCAGTACTTCCTTCCCCGCTTGGGCGATCCGGTCAACTACATTGGCATCGTTGATGACAGGGGGATTTCCCTTCTGATACTCCACTTCACAGGTTCCGCCAAATCCTTCGGCAATGGAAGGCAACAGTGTTTCCAAACGATTTTGGATCAACGTACGTACAGAGGGATCCAGAGAACGGACCGTCCCTTCCAGCACCACCTTGTCCGGTATCACATTGGGGGCCGTTCCTCCTGTAATCTTTCCAATGGTGATAACACCGGAATCCAGCGGCGCTATATTCCGGGATACAATGGTTTGCAGGGCCGTCAGGATGTAGCCCGTAATGCAAATCGGATCTATGGATTTATGGGGATGTGCCCCATGACCACCTTTCCCATGGACAGTCACTTTCAAAGAGTCACTGGCGGCCATGGAAGGACCTTTCCGTATGCCAATGGTACCGCCGGGAATTTCCGGCCAGGTATGGAGTCCGATAATGAATTGTGGATGATATTTTTCAAAAATCCCTGTGTCAATCACGGACTTGGAACCGTTGAGTTTTTCCTCTGCCGGTTGGAAAATCAGCAGTACTCTGCCAGTAATATCATTTTCAGCCTTTTTCAGCAGTTTTGCCGCATACAGAAGAGCGGTCATATGCAGGTCATGCCCGCAACAGTGGGCGATACCTGCCTTTTTTGAAGCAAAGGGCAATCCGGATGCTTCCTGGATGGGCAGCGCGTCGATATCCGCCCGCAGCGCTATGCACTGGGGCTCTTTCCCCTGACCGATGGATGCCACCAAGCCTGTTTTCAAACCAGTATCCAGAATGGGGATTCCCCATTCCTGTAGTTTCCTACGAATTTTTTCCGTAGTTTCGGTTTCTTCATACCCCAATTCCGGATACTGATGACATTCTCTTCGAAACGCCACTGCTTCCTTGATTTCCGTATCGGTCAAAATAAACTTTTTCATGCCGGATCCGCCTTTCCTTTCACCCTAAAGAAGAGTATCCCTGCCAGAATAAATGCCACCAGGGCAGCGGAAACACCCCCTATATAAAGCATGGGACTGCTCAGGAACAGCATGGGGCCCATGGTGGTATTGGGCAGCTGGTAGAAGGATCCCAGGGTACTGGAACCGGAAATACTCTCACTGGTCATGGTATCCCCATCAGGATCCAGGACTTTGATCAGCAGCAGGCCGGTTGCCAAAGTCCCGGTGCATTGCCCATAGATTCCCATAGCTACCTCAAACCAATGATCTCCATACCATTTTTTGGAAAGATACACGGAAAAGAAAGCCGTCAATCCGCACAGGATAATGGTAGACACAACAATAGGAACGAAATAGGCTTTTAAGACGCTGATCCGGATGGTTGCCACCGCCACCACAATCATATATTCCAGTGCCAGCCCGGAAATCCGTTTCATGGAAGGACGGTCAATATACTGTCCCCATTTTGTTTTCCCCAGAATAGGTCCTACAATGGCCCCCATCAGAAGGCACATGGTATACAAAGGAATCCGCTTCCAGAAAGGGATAATGGCGATCAGACCAATCCGTGTGATATAGGAAATGGCAATGATAACGCCGACAATCATAAACTGAAAAGCAAAAGGATCCAGAGCTGAAGGACTGCACACTGCAGCGGCCATGGAAGGACGGCTTCCCTTTTCAAGCAATCCGGAAGAATGGGTCAGTTTGTCGATTTCTGCCTGATCTACTTTATGACTGGTCCATCCTCTGGAAGCCCCATAGTTGATCAGGAACATCCCTCCGATAACGGCGGCGAACATCCCAATGGTAGCATAGGTCATGGCAATCCCCATGGCATCGCTGATTCCTTCAGATCCAAAGGACGCCCCAATGATTCCAGCAGAACCGTGTCCTCCATAAAAACCGGTGACAGGCAACAGGCCCAGCCACATGGGCAGATCCTGCATAAACGGAAGCAATGCCACAATTATGGCCAACCCCACAAGGATCTGCATCATATGCATGGTCCCGGCAATAACTGTTGTGGATAAGATGTCTCTTCCCAGTTTGCCCACAGAATTTCCTAAAAATGAAGTGGCAAAGATGAAGCAGAAAGCAAAATTAATCCATTGCCCGATTCCTTTGCTGTAATGCAGACAAATGGGCGATACTTCCCCCAACACCTGGGGCCCCAACAGCAGACCCAGGATTCCGGCAATCAGAGATGCCGGAATAAAATACCGTCTGAAAAAAGCAATCTTCACCCGCAGTGCAAACCCCAGACACAGCAGAAAGCTGACTGTTGCAATATCAATGGCAATATCTGTCAAGTTCATTTTTCACTCCCCCTCCCGCCCAAACGGAGACGTTAGCTTACTTGTAGTAGGCCTTGATAAACTTCAAAATCCTTGCCAGACAGGCCTCCACGATTTTTTCGCCCTTTTCTCTGGTAGCAACCGTTGCATCCCCTACCGTTCCGTTGTAAGTTTTATCCGTAAATTTTCCCAACGTGATAAAATCACTGAATTCAGAGCTGGTATGAGGATCTACACAGGTTTCTCCAGCTTCATCCACCAATTCAGGGAACAGATACAACATTACAGATGTTCCGCATTCACTGGCATGGCCATTGCACATGTACCCTTCATACTGGCAGATTCCTTTGTTGTGGACAGTAGCAAAACGCCACCAGTCAACTTGAGCCATTTTAAAATCATACTGTTCCATGTATTTTTTGGACAAATAATTGACTGTATCCACATTCCCTGCGTGGCCAGTGATAAATAAAATTTTCTTGGCTCCATCTTTCAGTACTTTCCCCAGGATATAATCCAGATAGTCTTCCAGAATCTTCCGAGGCATGGCAAATGTGCAGGGAAAAGAAGCCAGCGCAGAAGATTCTCCGGCTTCAATAGTCGGTGCAATCAAAGCATCCGTCTCCTCGGCAACCAGTTCAGCAATCCGTTTGGCCACCAGCAGATCCGTTCCCATGGGCAGATGAGGCCCGTAGACTTCACAAGCGCCTGTAGGAATGATAACCAGAGGATCCTTTTCCATTCTTTCCAAATATTGTTTCCCTGGCATTTTTCTGATATAATTTTGCATAATCTTTCAGTCCTTTCTTGCTTTCTGTTTCATTTTTCTCTTTTGTTTGTCATCTTATTATTATTTTTGTAGGTCAGTTGTAAAATGAACTTGAACAGTTAA
>ULTB01024625.1_pt1 | contig 48520 bp, 28 predicted proteins | sample 1957251 | NCBI WGS metagenome assembly ULTB01 (sample SAMEA4835724, study PRJEB28245) | human gut metagenome | biome: gut microbiome; material: fecal sample | place: Denmark | collected 2008
TATAACTTTAATCAATTTATACAAAAGTACAAGTTAGATATTTAGTTGAATTAAGATAAAAGTTAAAAAACACGCAAATCCAATTGCCGTAGTATTTACAAGCTAAAAAAGACAAAAAAATAAAAAATAAAAAAAATCAATAAAAACAAAAAATACAATAAAAAACATAAAATACTAGAAACAGAAGGAATACAAAAAATATAAAAAATAAAAAAATGGAAAAAAACAGCAAAAAAGCAATAAGAAATAAAAATGTAACAATGTAACTAAAATTTAATAAAAAAAGCTGAAAACTAGTTTCCGTAAAGAGATAAACGCTGTAACGCTTGCTATCAAAGGAAAACACCTTGAAAAACGACAAAAAATATGCAAAAATTTAGTTAATATATATAATAAGCCAAAAATATGTCAAAAAATTGGGGAGGAAAAAGAACTATGAAAAAAATAATTCGCAAAATAATAGCAAGTGAAATAGTAATGGTCATGCTTTTAGCATATGCATCAACAATAGGAATTTATGCGAAAAAAGTATATGCAGCAGAAAATGAACTAGAAGTACAAGGTGTGAAAACAAACAACGAAAATGTAGAATTTGACGCGTACTTTGTAAGTCAAAATAGCAAGACACACGAAAAAGAAAGCAAAATAGGAGAAGAAAACAGCATTAACATAGGTATTGCTGTTAAAAACGCTGGATATTTAAAAAATGCAAAAATAGAATTTGGAGCAAATGAGGAAAATAAAACTGCAAACTTTAAACTACAAGACTTAGCACAAGAAAATAAAGCAGTAGCAAAATTAAACAAAGAAGAAAATAGCATAGAACTAAACCAAATCAATAAAGACAAACAAGTAAGTGTTCAAATCCCAATATCTTTTGACAATAAAGATACAATAACATTAAACCAATTTAGTCAAGAAAACATAGCGAAATTGACAGGAACATACATAGATGCAAAAGGAAAAGAAAAACAAATAAAAGCACAAATAAAAGTAAAACTAGATTGGACACAAGAAACAACATTAGCATTAGAAGAACAAATTACAAGATATATACCATATACAGTAGCAAACAACCAAGGAGTAATGTTACAAACACAAATAAAATCATCAGTAGCCAATAATGCTATGCCAGTAAAAGAAGAAAATATAGAAATAATAGCACCAGTAATAGCAAACCAAAAACCAACTTCAGTAAAAATAGTAGCAGAAAGTACAAAAGCAACAAATGGAGACGAAACCGCACAAAACTTTAACGAAGAAAACTATCAATATGACGAACAAACAGGAAAAATAACAATAAAAGTAGAAAACAAAATAGATGAACAAGGAAATATTTCTTGGAGTAAAAATGCAGAAGACAAATTCATAATAACATACATATATCCACAAGAAATATTAAACAATGTGCCAGAAGAAGGAAATAAAATACAAATACAAACAAAAGCACAAATAACAACATATGGAGCAAAAGAAGACATAATAGAAAATGAAGCAAAAGGAGAAATACTATTAAAAGATCAAATAGGAAACGTAATAAATACAGAAGTAAACACTAACGTAGAAACATTAAGCAAAGGTTATATATATGCAAATTATGAAGCAACAGAAAAAAATGAAACACAATACGAAGAAAACATAACAGCCAATATAGGATTAGTAGATATAGTAGATAGCATAGCAATAAACTTAAATACAGATAACTTTGTAATAGACGAAAAAACAAAAGGAGCAGCTACACAATATATTAAGAAAGTAAGTGTAGAAAAAGAAGAGTTTAATAAATTCTTAGGAGAAGATGGATTTATTAATATAAAAGTAGGAAACACAATAATAGACACAATAAACAAAGAAAAATATGAAGTAGACATATCTAATATAGAAGCCTCTGAAATTGCAATGGAAACAAGCAAACCATTAACAGAAGGTGAAATAAAAGTAAAAGCAACAAAAGCAATAAAAACAGATATAAAATACAGCAAAAAGCAAATGGAAAAATTTACTTCATTAGAAATAAATACAACTGTAGATGCAATATATGCAGGACAAATAGTAGAACAAAAAACAGCAAATAAAGTAGTAGCATTTGTAGAGCCAAGTTTTGAAACAGAATTAGTAATAAACAATCAAAACCTATCAACAGTAGTAACAAACGAAAATGTAGAAATAAAAGCAATACTAAAAACAAACTCTTTAGATTGCAAACTATATAAAAATCCAACAATACAAATTAAATTACCTTCTTATATAGAAAGTATTAATGTAAAAAACATACAAGTATTATTTGATAAAGAATTAACAGTAAAAAATGCAAACTTAATACAAAATGCAGATGGAACAAAAACAATAGCATTGGAATTACAAGGAACACAAACACAATATAATTTAGAAAATTTAGCAGGAGGAACAAACGTAGTTATTACAGCAGACATAACAGTAAACAAACTAACACCAAATATAGATTCAGAAATATCAATGGTAGTAACAAACGAAAATGATGAAAACTCAGAAATAAATGAAGTAACAAATAAAATAAGTTTTTCAGCACCAGTTGGAATAGTTACAATGAATGGAATTAGTAACTATAAAGATGGAGCAGAAGAATTAACATCAATTACAGGTGAAGAAAAAGTTGCAGAATTACCAATACTATCAAGCCAAAAAGAAGCAACATTTAAAATGAGTGTAATGAATAACTATAAAAACGATATAGAAAATGTTTCAATCTTAGGAAGAACACCATTTGCAGGAAACAAAGAAATATTAAGCAACAAAGATTTAAACTCAACAATGGATTTAGACTTAACAACAGGAATAAGTGTAGAAGGAATAGATTCAAATAAAGTACAAGTTTATTACTCAGAAAATGGAGAAGCAACAAAAGACTTAAATGTACAATCAAATGGATGGGTAGCAGAACCAACAGATTTAAGTAAAGTTAAATCTTATTTAATAGTAACAAACGATTATGTTATGCCAACAGGAGAGGCAATAACATTTAATTATAATGCAAATGTAGAAGAAGGACTAGAACATAACCAATCTTCATTTGAAACATATGCAGTATATTATTCAAATAATTTAGAAGAAGGAACAGTAGAAGATAGACAAGAAACAGCAAAAGTTGGTGCAACAACAGGACAAGGACCAAAAATAGAAGCAAGTATAAGTGCAAATGTAGAAAATGGAGCAACAATATTATCAGACGATGAAATTGAATATACAGTTAAAGTAACAAACTCTGGAGATTTAGCAGCTAATAATTTAAAAATAACAGTTCCAACTCCTGAAAATGCAATATATTCAGGAGATGATGAAAATATTAAAGATGGAATATGTACAATATCAACATTAAAACAAGGAGAAACAATAGAAAAAATATTTAAATTTTATATAGAAAGAATAGATGGAGATATTAATGAAAAAGAAGAGATCTCGACACAAGCTACAATAGAATATGAAGGATTAGAAGCCAAAATAGAAACAGATAAAATAACTAACTATGTAAGAAATAAGGTTTTTTCTTTAGAACAAGAAATATCAGTAGATAATGAAGAAAACAATATAAAAAATGTAGAAGAAGGAACGAATGTTAATTATGAGTTAAACATATATGGATATTATGAAACTAAAAATACTATAATAGAAATTAATATACCTACAGAATTAGAATTTATAAAAGCAACATATGGAAAACAAGAAATAGATAAATCGAAAATAACATATGATGAAAAAACAGAAATTTTGAAAATTACAGGATTAGAACTAAAAATTCAAGACTCTCAAACTTTAAAAATAAATTTAAAAGTAAAAGAAACAAAAGAAGAAGTATATTCTAAAGATTTAAAAATAAAAACTACTGTATATGCAGATAATGTAGAAAAAGAAAATACAGACGAAAAAGTAATAACAATTATAAAAAATTCTTTAAGTATAACTCAATCTTGTACTATACCAGAAGGAGAAAATATAAGTGGAACAGAAGAATTTGAATATAAAATTATAATAGAATCTAAAGGAAGTAAAACAGGAGAAAGTAAGGGAATAAAACTTATAGATAAATTTCCAAAAGAATTAGTATTTGAAAAAGCTACAATAATGAAAGATTTAAAAGAAGAAGAAATAAAAGGAATAGTTTTAACAGAAGACAATGAACTAAAAATTATATTAGCATTAAAGGATGGTGAAAAGCAAGAAATAAAGATATATGCTAGAGTAGGGTATGTTGAAGAAGATACAAAAATAACAAATAAAATAACAGCAACAATAGATAAAAAAGAAATAGAAATAAATTCTATTTCACATACTTTAAAGGCTACAGAAATTACAGACAATGATAATCCTAATGTGTCAGAAAACAAAAGAATAAGTGGACAAGTATGGCTAGATGAAAATAAAGATGGACAAAAAGATGAACAAGAAAAGAAAATGCAAAATGTTGAAGTTATGTTATTAAACAATGTAACAGGAAACTTAGAAAAAGAAAAAATTTCAACATCAGAAGATGGAAAATACACATTTACAGAAGTACCAAAAGGAAAATATACAGTAATATTCTTATACGATACAGCAAATTACAGTAGCACTACTTATAGAAAGCAAGGAGTAGATTCAACATTAAATTCAGATGCTATAGATACACAAATAATATTAGGAGAAGAAAAAAGAACAGCAGCAATAACAGAAGAAATAGAAGTAACAAATTCAAATATCTATAATATAGACTTAGGGTTAGTAGTAAATCCTAAATTTGACTTAAAACTAGACAAAGCAGTATCAAAAATAACAGTTCAAGATTCTACAGGAACAAAAACATATGATTATAAAGATACAAAACTTGCAAAACGTGATTTAGTAGGAAAACAAATTAATTCTACAACAATTGTAATAGAATATAAAATTAAAGTAACTAACGAAGGTGCTGTATCTGGATATGCTAAAAAAATAGCAGACTACATTCCAGCAGAACTAAAATTCAATTCAGAACTAAATAAAGATTGGTATCAAGGAGAAAATGGAGCAATTTATAGTTCAAGTTTAGCAAATACTTTAATTAATCCAGGAGAAACAAAAGAAATAACATTATTATTAACTAAAAAGCTAACACAAGAAAATGTAGGGTTAATTAATAATACAGCAGAAATACAAGAAGCATATAATGACTTAGGCTTACAAGATGTAGACTCAACACCAGCAAATAAAGTATCTGGAGAAGATGATATGTCTTCAGCAGATGTACTTTTAACAGTAAAAACTGGTGAGACAATATTATTTATAGTATTAAGTTTAGGAATAATAAGTGCTATAACAGCAAGTGCTTATGTAATAAAGAGAAAAATATTAGGATAGAAAGGAAGGTGAAATAAAGTGGAAAAACGAATGAAAATAATAACTATATTAATAGCGTTATTCTTAGCTTTTGCAGGTTTAACAGTAATATATTCTACTCAATCAATTGGAGCAACTAAATGTACACATAATGACGATACAAAACAAGAAAAGAGAGCAGATGCTACTTGTACAAGTAGAGAAGTATGGTATTGTAAACAGTGCAAACAAGAATATAGAAAAGGTAGTAAGAATGCAGATAACCATACAGGAACACAAAAAACACAATCAGCAGCTAATTGTATATCAAAGAAAAAAATGCATTGTACATCATGTAATAAAGATTACGATGTAGGAGATATAGATCCTAATAATCATGTAGGAGACCAAACACCAGTTTCTAAAGGGGATTGTGTTACTAAAGGAAAAAATCATTGTAAATCATGTGGAAAAGATTATGATACAAAAATAAATTCAAAAAATCATAAACCTTATCTAGAAAAATGCAATGCCAACGATCCTGATCCAACATGTATAACAGCTATAGAATATAAATGTTCAAAACATCCAAGTCATACGGAATTAGTTTATAATCCAGATGAACATGAAGAAGCGCCTATAGAGCATAGAAAAAAGAAAGCAACATGTAATAATTATGCAATTTGGCATAAATGGTATCCTTGTTGTGAAACGTATAAAAATGATGAGCAAGATTATCAAAAAGAAGTGCAAGATTCAAGTTTAATATATAGTAATGCAGAATATACTTATAATGGAAAAAAATATAATTATGGACTTGACCCAGATAATCATGTTGGACCATTACAATATCTTGGAACAGTAACAGTATTTGAAGATATAAATGATAGAACATATAAATGCACATATAAAGAATATAAATGTACAGCAACTGTAAAAGTAGGAAATGTAACTGAATATACATGTGGAGGAATAAAAAGAGTACTTGTAAGTAAAGTGAGAGCTTCGCTTGAAGAAATAGAAGATATAAATAAAAAACATTTTAATGCTTCAGCTAACACAACAGAAATAACAAAAAATCCAGGTTCTTGGGATAAAACAGCACATTATGATTGGAAACATACAGATGCTAATACAAATAAATTAGAATTCTTACCTACAATTTATAATAATGGTAGTCATAATTATAGCATATCTGGAGGAGAAAATAATAAAACAATAAAAGATACTCTAAGTTTATTATTATGCAAACAAAAACATGGAAGTATAAGATTTACACCAGTTATTAACCGAATTGATCAATATGTTACAGGAAATATAGATGAAAGAATAATAAATTATTATACATATGCAGGAAAAGCCTCAGCAAAAGCTGAAGCGAAAAAGCTATTAGATGGAGGAGACTATTATAAAGCATCAACTAATGTATCAACACAGTTATTTCAATATTATAAAGGATTTAGTTTTACAACTCCAACAATTATAGATGATTTTAGAGAGAATGAATATTATGGAAACGTATATTGCGAAACACCTACATGGTCAGAAGCGGGAAGCTCAACACCTAAAAATAATAAAGAAGCATATATATTAAGTTCAGGACCAGAATTTAGCCCTACTAGTGATAAAATAAAATTTAAAAAGGGAAATTATACATCAACATTTAGTGATATAGCAGATGAACAAGTAATACAAGACGCTTTATGGAAGGATAAACCTGGATTTAATGAAGGGGATGCTTACGATACCTCAGATAGTAATAGTAATGCAACATCCTTAAAAGAAGAAGCTGATAAATATCAAGATTATTACAATACATATTTAAAAAATTATGAAGATCATGTAGTACCATTTAGTTCGGATTCTAAGATAGTAGTTGAAAGAGATAAAAAGACATATATAGCAGGACCTTTTTCAGTACAGTATCCAGATAATCTTAAATTTTCATATATAGAAGATATATGGATAGAAACTAAAAATTCAGCAGTAAATAATAATGTTACAAAATTAGGATTAGATAAAATACAAATTATAACACTTAATGGAAATGAATATCCAACAAGTGGTGAAAAATTTTGGGTAAAATTTAATGCGGAAGAAGCTAATTATCCTACATCAGTAGAAGTAAAAATGAACTTCGCATATTTACAAACTACAGAAGCTAAATATACAACATATACTGGAAAAGGAAGAATTCTTCAGATAAGAGGAAGATTGAAATGGGAAAATACTGGAACAGAAAGTGGATGTGATAAAAAATGGGTAGATACTGATAATGATGGTGAAGGAGATACTGAAATAACAATAAGGACGTATTATTATTATAAATACAGATTTCAAACTTGGGAAGAAGATACAAAAATAAAATACAATGCACAAAAATTAGCAATGTTAACAAGTAGAAAAAGAACATGGAAAAAGTATACAGTAACTATAACACCATATGATTTAGATTTAACAATGGAACTTGGCGGACAAGTTTGGGAAGACACAAAAGGCGGAAAGATGACAGAAAATGATAATGTATACGATAAATCAAAAGCAATAAATAATCAAACTGATAAACCTATGCCAAACGTAATTGTAACTTTATATAGATATGATAAAAATGGAAATAAAATAAAAGCTGAGTTAACATCATATGAAGGTACAGACAAAAAAGGAAAAAAAGAACAAATACAAAATCCAACTAAAACAGATTCTAATGGTAGGTATTTATTCACAGGAATAAATTCTATGTATCAATATTTTGTAGAATTTACATATAATTCACAATATTATGAACCAGTAGAATATGTAAGTCCATCTGATAAAGGCGACGGATGGGTTAAGTATGAAGAAAATAAAGAAGGAACCTGGAATATAAATTCTAATGGTACAGATGTACAAGAAGAAAGAAAAGCAATAAATGCAAGATTTGCATCAATAGGTTCATCACCTGCAAACTATACTGTAACAGAAGAAAACAATAGAACAAATAAAACATTTACTAAAAAACAATTACAAGGTTATACTCTTAACGAAAATGGTGAATATGTAAAAACAAAAGAAGCTGTTATAGATGAATTTGGAAACTTAATAAAAGAAAAATCAAATAGTAATACTACTGAAATTAATGAAATGATACAATATGTAAAAGATTGTATGTTAAATTCTTATACAGGAAAAGATGTAACACAAAACAATAAAACAGTGCGTAAGAACGATTTATATCCAATATATTCAAATTTTATTATAGCTACAGGAGATGAAGAATTAATAGAAGATAAAAATAAACAAGAGAAGAGAACGACAACATACAATTTAAATCTATTGAAGGGGTTAAAAATAAATGGAAGTAATGTAATAGAAAAAAAAATACATTACTTATACAAAAATGATGCTAACTTATACATTAATCAAGGATATACATTAAGAAGAACTTCAGATTTAGCTTTAAATAAAGATGTATATAAAGTAACACTAGAGACAAATGGTCAAACACATGAATACACATACAATAAATTAGATAAATTTAAATGCAATAATTGTGGAAGAACAGGAACAAATGATGAATTAAACTTTTCAGAAGATTATGGTGTAAATACATGTCCAAACTGTGGAAGTGAAAATGTACAAAATGTATGGGATATTGATTTAAGGTTATCTGATATAGGACTTATAGATTCAGAAAAACGTTATTACAATACAGAATATACTAGAGAATTATATGCATCTGATTATGCATACAAAGTAAGTATGTACGGAAATTATAATGAACTTGGAAAGAGTAAAGATGACGAATTAAAAGTATATATTACATACAAAATAGGAGTAAGAAACCAATCACAAAGCATACTATGTAGAGCAGACGAAATAGTAGATTACTATGATGAAGATTTAACTTATGTACCAGAACGTTCATATATTCAAGTTAGCAATAAAAAATACTTAGTAAATGGTAATAATGCAAGCATATATAAACAAGCTGGAACAAGAACAGATATAAACCATTATAAAAATTTATATATTACTGGTTTAGGCAAAAACTCTCAAGAAATAGATAATAATGGAAATAATGTAAGAAGTGAAGCAGAAGGTTTATATTTAACTTCAGGAAAAACAGCATATATTTACTTAACATTCGAAGTAAACAAAAAGACTGAAAACAATGAAGATTGGATTATACTAGATGAAGATTTAGCAACAGGAAATGTAATTGGAGTAGGTAAAGAAAATATTGCAGAAATAAATGGATATACTACTAAATATAAAGAAGGAACAACAATACCAAACGTAGAAGGAGATGTATCAGGACAACCAGCAGGTATTGTAGATAGAGATTCAAATCCAGGTAACTTAAATCCAACAGATGTACCAAAAGATGGAACACCTAATTATAAAAACTTTGAAGACGATACAGATAAAGCACCAAATATTAAATTAAAAATAGATCGCAATGATGATCATAATAGAGTAATATCTGGAACTGTATGGGAAGATGAAAGAAAAGTAAGTGGAGAAAAAGTAGCAATAGGAAATGGTTTAAGAGAAAACTCAGAAACATTAATAGATGGTGTAACTGTACAATTAGTAGAATTATTAGATGATGGAAAAGAATTTGTATGGAGAGAATTTGGAACAAATCAAATAGGTAACTTTGGAACAAATGCAATAGGAAAAGGAACTGGTTCAGGAACTGTACAATCTGAAACACCAATTATAGGTTTATCTAACATTGTAGGAAATATAGATTTAGGAAATGAACATAAAGGAAAATATGCATTTAAATCATTTATGCCTGGTAAATATGTAGTAAGATTTATATATGGTGATACAGTAAGAACTGTATATCCAAGCGAATTAGGAGGCTTAAATAGCAAATCTTACAATGGACAAGACTATAAATCTACAACATATCAAAAAGATATACCTCAAAACAAAACATATGAATGGAGAAGAAACTCTACATGGGTAAATGGACAAGAACAAAAAGGAGAAATAATAACAAAAATACATGCTTATAATACAGATAATTGTACAAATAATGAAACAGCAATAAAGAAACAACTTAACGATAATGAACAAAAAGGATATTTGTATGATATAACTACTGCGGATAGTATATCTTTAAGCAAAAATCAAAACGCATCAGATGCAAAAGATATAGAATCTCGTAGAAACAAAGTAATAGAATATTCAGAAAAAAATGTTACAAACTATAAAGCAGAAGTATTAGCAGCTCATAAAGCTGATTATAATACAATGAATTCAAGAGAAGACTTAATAAAAGATTTAATTGACAATACTAAAATGACAGCAGAAACAGGTATGATGGTTATAGAATTCGAATATGATAGAACACAAACAGATACTAAAGATGCAGTACAAGATACTTCAATATATAAAGTTCAAAATGTGGATTTAGGATTAGAAGAAAGACCAAAAGCACAACTTGAAATAAATAAAGAAGTAACAAATGTAAAACTTACATTAGCAGATGGATCTACACTATTTGATGCAAAACAAACAGCAAGTAATATATTATGGAAAGATCACAAAAAATATGACACAGGATATAAAAATAATATGTTAGATGAAAATAAATTTGGAAGTATAGCAAACATTAGAGCAAAAAATACAAAAGATTCTAGATTAGGATTAATTCAATTAAGCATGGATGAAGAATTAATGCATGGCGCAAAAATACAAATTACTTACCAAATAACAGTAACAAATGTTGGTGAAGTAGACTATAAAGATAATCAATTCTATTACACAGGAACAGTAGCCGATAAAAACACAATAGTAAAAACAACTGCAAATCAAATAATAGACTATGTAGCAAATAACTTACAATTTGATAGTAGTTTAGCTGAAAATACAGATTGGGAAGTAATAACTCAAGATAAGTTAATAACTCAAGATAAAACTCAAGATTTAGTAAATAAGAATTTGAAATCAAAAGTAGAACGATATAATACAATAATTACAACCAAAGAAAATGCTACAATAGCTAAAACAGAGTTAGTGCCAGATCTTTATGATAATAAAAAATCAAGTGCAAGTACAAATTTAGTATTAACACAATTAATAACTGCAGAGAACAAAACAGATGATTTAACATACAAGAATATTGTAGAAATAGTAAAAACAAGCAACAATGTAGGAAGAAGAAACGAATATTCTGTAGTAGGAAATCAAGATCCAACAATGGAACCACAAGAAATAGATTCAGACAGAGCAGAAATAGTAAAAATATTACCACCATTTGGTAATGCAGGATTATACATTATAATTACAATTACAACAATTATAGCAATTGGTTTATTAGCTGGAGGAATAGTATTTATTAGAAGAAAAATACTAAAAAAATAGTAAATATTAAAAATGGAGTCTAAATAGGCTCCATTTTTAGACATAAAAACAAAAAATATTAAAAAAAAGATTGACATAATTTGGAAACAATGATATACTATTATCTATGAAAAAGTATAGTTGTAATTTTTTCATGAAACTAAAAACAATATGGTAAAAAACAGGAGGAATTAGTATGAAAAAGAATTACAAAACAAAATCAATGCGGTTACTTGTTACATTAAGCTTAATTGCTTGTTTACTTGTTGGGTGTGGCAATTCAAAAGCAGAAACACAGCCAGAAGTTGCTACAGACGAAACGCCAACAGTAGAAGAAGCAACTGAAGAAGTAAAAGAAGAACCTACTGCAGAACCTGAAACAAAAGAAGATGAAGCAGTAACAGAGGAAACAACAAGTGAAGATGAGACAGTAGAGGAAGAAACAACAGCAGAAGAAACAGATTCTGCAGATCCAGGTGAAGTAACATACATCACAGATTTTACATCGATGGAAGATTATATGGGACAATTAGAATCTGCCAAACCAGCAATAGTAATATATAATGAAAGTGAAGAGTATATTATTAATATGGAAGAGAACCAGCATTACCAATTAAAATCAGCAGACAAAATACTATTTAACAAAGGTTTGGATGGATATGGATTTAAAGTTGCATTAGGTTCAAAAGTTTCAGAATGGCCTAAATATGTAGAATACCATCCAGAATATTCTAACTGGGATGGAGAACAAGAATTTTCACTTAGAAATATTGCAACTAAAGAAAAATTAACTTGCTACCTCACACCGCCAACTGAATAAAAACTAAATATTCGCATTGATTCACCACACACTCTTTAGTAAAGAGTGTGTGGTTTTTTTATAAATGTCAATAAATGGAAAAAATAACAAAAAAACAAATATATTCTTGAGATTATATCTTAACTTTGATATTAAGATAAAATATAAATATCAAATAATCTCTTGTATTTTTAGCCTTTTTACGATAAAATAGAAAAAGAATTTCACAAAAGAATAATAAAAAAGGAGTAAAAAATAAAAATATATCACAAAATGTAAAAAACTTTTTTAAATTTCGTATTAAAAACGACAAATAATGTAGCACAAATATACTACAATAGGACAAGCAAAAGAAAAATAAAAAAGTTTATGGGGTGGTAAGGATGTTTCAAAATATAGCAAGAGATTTCGAAGAAAATCGAAAAGAGGATGTAGAATTTAATAAAAAAACAAATATAAAACAAACACTAAAAAAATGTTTTAACAAAAAAACATGTATATTATATATATTAGCGTTTATGCTTTCATTTGTTGGAATAGGAACAGATGCAGTAAAACTTGCACCATTTGGAGTAGCAATATTAGTAGCAGCTTTAAGTTCATGCATCCCAATAGGAATACTATCTATAGTAGTAATAATAGGTACATTTATTTCATTTGGAAGTACAAACGCACTAAACACAATATTAACAATACTTTTAGTTTTAGTAAGTATGTTAATAAGAGCACCAAAATTTGAAAATGAAGTAAATGAAAATAGAAAATTAGGTTTACGTTTATTAATAAGTAGTTTCATAGTACAAGCAGCAGGAATATTCTTTAAAGAATTCTATGTATACGATTTAATATTTAGTTTAATGTATAGCATATGTGCATACATATTCTATAAAATATTTGTAAATTCAATATCTGTAATAGAAAATATAGGCGAAAAAAGAGCATATACAATAGAAGAAATAATGGGAGCAAGTCTTCTAATAGCTATAGCCGTGAGTAGTTTAGGTTCACTATATGCTTTTGGATTTAGCATAAGAAACATATTATGCATATTAATAGTACTAATATTAGGTTGGAAAAATGGAATATTAGTAGGAGCAACTGCAGGTGTTACAATAGGAAGTGTAATAGGAATTATATCTAATGGAGAACCAATAATAATAGCCACATATGCACTTTCAGGAATGATAGCAGGAATATTTAACAAACTAGGAAAAATAGGAGTAATAATAGGGTTTATATTAGGAAATGTTCTACTTACATATGTAACAAATGGAAATACATCTTCAATAATACATATACAAGAAATTTTAATAGCTTCATTAGGATTACTTGCAGTTCCTAAAAAAGTAAAAATAGATATAGAAGACTTGTATGGAAAAACAAAATTATTACCAGAAACAACAGGAAGAGTTTTAGAAGATAATAAAGAAGCAATATTCCGTTTAAACAATATGTCAGAAACAATATCTGAAATGGCAAAAACTTATAAAGAGGCCGCAGCTACAATAGTAGATGAGGAAGAATTAAAAAAACAAGAAGAAGATAATTTTAAAATATTTGAAAGAGAACTACAAAATAACTTAGAAGGAATGGAAGCAAACATATTATTTGATGATGTTTATGACCCACAAGATACAACAGTAGAAGATCTTTTTGAAATACTACTAGAGAAAGAAAAAATAGATGCAAATGATGTAATAAAAGTATTTGCAGACCATAACAACTATATAGTAGGTTTTGAAAAAGACTATATAAATGATGTAGTACAAGAAGATATAGAACAAATAGTAAAAGCATTTAATGAAGCATATAAAGTAAGTAAATTAAACTTTATATGGAAAAAGAAACTAGAAGAAAATAAAAAAGCAGTTTCAAACCAACTAGAAGAAGTTTCTAAAGCATTAGGTGCACTTGCAGACGAAATAGAAGAAAACAAAAAAGAAGAATTTACAGAAGAAAAAGAGCAAATAAAATGCTTGTTTGAAGAAAAAAATATAAAAATTGAAAATATTTCTATAAAAAAGGAAGAAAGCGGAAGAATACAAGCAACGTTATACACAAATACGTGTGAAGATGTGGAAAAGAAACCTTGCGATATTAAGAAAATGGGAAAATTAATAAGCAAAGTTTTTGGAGAGCAAATGGTATTACAAAAACAAGAGTGTGGCTTAAGAAGTAATAAAACAATTTGTGCATTTACATATGTAACAGAAGATAAGCAAAGTTTGCAAATAGGAATAGCACGAACAACAAAAGCAGGCTCTAGTATATCAGGAGATACATCTTTACAAACAAAACTAGATGATGGCAAATATTTACTTGCTATAAGTGATGGAAAAGGTTCTGGAAAAGAAGCAAGAAAAGCAAGTAAAACAGCAATAGCAATGCTTGAAAAATTATTATCTTCAGGATTTGAAAAAGATAGCTCTTTAAGACTAATAAATTCTACTTTATCTGCTACAGGAGAAGAAGATATGTACGCAACATTAGATGTAGCAATTCTTGACTTATATGAAGGAAAATTAGAATTTATAAAAAACGGAGCATGTCCAACATATGTAAAAAATAGAAGAAATGTAGAAATACTAAAATCGTTATCACTTCCAACAGGAATATTAAATGATATAGATTTAGTTGTATATGATAGAGCTTTAGAAGATGGAGACATTTTAGTTATGTGTAGTGATGGAATATTAGAGTCTTGTACAGAATATACAAATAAAGAATTGTGGCTAAAATTCCTATTAGAAGAAATGGATACAGAAGATGTACAAAAAATAGCAGACATTATTTTACAAGAAGCAATTGACAATAACTATGGAATACAAAAAGATGATATGACAGTTATAGTTGCAAAAATAAAACAAAAGTAGTAAAAACAAGGTGAAAAACCTTGTTTTTTTATGTCAAAATATGATATAGTGTATATGTAAAAAAATAATAGGGAGAGATATATATGAGCAGAGGTAGAAGATATAATACAGAAGCCAAATTAAATAAGAAAAAAGTAGCAGCCGTAATAATTGCAATACTAGTAATAATTATGTTTGTTATAGGAATTAAAGAAATACTAAAAGATAAACCAGAAAAAACAGAAAAATCATTTGTATTAGCTTATTATACAATTTACGAAAATGGAAAATGGGGAGTAATAGACACAAAAGAAAATGTAATTATAGAACCTACTTATTCAGAAATGATAGTTATACCAGAAAACACAAAACCAGTATTCATATGTACAGAAAATGTAAATTATGAAAATGGTACATATACATCAAAAGCAGTAAACCAAAAAAATGAACAATTATTTAATGGTTATGATAAAGTAGAAGCATTAACAAACCATGACAAAAATAATAATTTATGGTATGAAGAAAATGTATTAAAAGTACAAAAAGACGGAAAATATGGACTAATAAACTTAGATGGAAAAGAACTTGTAAGTTGTAATTACGATAATATAGAAGTTATGTTAGGAACATCAGGAGTATTTACAACTACAAAAGATGGTAAAAAAGGAGTAGTAGATTCAGTAGGAAATATAATTTGTGAAAATATATATGCTGAAATAGAACCTCTTACTTCAAAATATGAAAACGGATTTATAGTTAAAGCAGATAATGGTAAATATGGCGTTGTTCGTTACGACAAAACAATAGCATTAGAACCAAACTATGATGAAATAAAAAATGTATATGGAAACAACATGTATGTTGTTAAAGAGAATGGAACTTTAAAAATAGTAAATAGTGATAAAGAAACATTCTTAGAAGCACAATTTGATGATGTAAAATCAATTCAATCAGATAGCATTGTAATAAAGAAAAATGGAAAATATGGAGTAGTTACAACTGAAGGAGAAGCACAAATAGATGCTATTTATGAAGATATAAATTATGCCTTTGCAAATTGTTATATAGCAAAAAAAGATAATAAATATGGAATAGTTAGTGTAGGAAATGAGACAAAATTAGACTTTACATATACATACATTAAATACATACAAGAAGCAGATTTTATACAAGCTCAAAAGGAAGACGGACAAAGTGATTTAATAGACAGAAACTTTAATATAAAAGTAACAGGAATAGTCAGTGAAATTAACCAAGACAAAAACTATATTAAAGTTCGTGTATCAGATGAATATAAATACTACAACTTTAAATTAGAAGAAAAGAAAGCACAAGAAATATTATCTACAAATACTATTTTCCTAAGCAAAAAGGACGGAAAATATGGATATGTAAATTCAAAAGGAATTGTAGTAGTAAATTATATTTATGATGATGCAACAGAGCAAAACAAATATGGATATGTAGCAGTAAAAAAAGACGGAAAATGGGGAGCTTTAAACCAAAAAGGTGAAGTAGTAGTAGAACCAACTTATGAATTAACAGATTATGTTGTAGTTAACTTTATTGGTAAATGGCATTTAGCACAAGACATAAATGCAAATTATTATACAAAATAATATAAAAGTACTTAAGGATGTTTTTTTAAACATACTTAAGTAAAAGGAGATAAAAATGGAACAGAAGATAAAATATCAATATTCTTACTTTATATACCCTTATTTAGTAGAGGAAAAGAAGTATAACAAATATTTATTAAAATTATTAAAAGATAAAAAGTGTGAACTAAAAATATTTGAAAAAGAAAAAGATTTAAATTTATATACATATTTTTTACCTAATATTAGAGAAAAACTATTTTGGTCATTTGGACGTACTAGAAGACAAATGAAAAGTTTAAACGAATTAGAAGACGGTGTTAAAGCAAATTTGTTAGCTAAAAACGAATGTAACATATTTGAATATTCTTTAGGAAATGTAGTACAAGGAAAAATGGGACAAGAAGGCGGAAGTGGAATATTTTTTAATATACAAAAAATAGAAATAATTTGTTTTAAAAGTGGAATATGTTTTTTACTATTAAAAACAATAGTAGAAGATGATGATAAATTTTCTGATATATTAAACTTTAATTATAAATTTAGGGAAATAAATGCAGATTATAGTTTTTTAAAAGACTATGAAAATATACGATTACAAACAAATAATTTAAAAGATATTAAAGAATTATCTACAATAATAAATAAAATTACAGGTCCAACAATAAACACAAAAGATATGAATTTAGACGTAGAGAAGTTTATAACATATTCATATGCATGTATAGAACAAGATAGTTGGAATATAGATAATGATTTTGAAAATATAAAGGAAGAATTTATAAAATTTACAAATGTATTACCTAGTTCATATCAAGTAAATTTAAATGAAAAGCTAGAAAACGAAAAGATATTAGAAACAAGAAAATATGCAAAAATAGGATTTAATAAGCAATCAACAGCATTGCTAACTTCTAGTGCAAGTGTAGAAAATTATACAAAATTACCATTTATATATGAAAGAGAATATTTATATACATATATTTTGGCTTTGTATAAAAAATTATACTTAAAGAAAATAAATTTAGAATTTATGCAAAAAAGAAACTTTGCACAAACAAGAGAGAAATTTTTAAAATTTACAAGTGATTTTTGGATTCAAGAAATTACTAATGATATGGAAGGCTCTCTAATGTATGAAAAATGGAGAAAAACATTAGAGCTAGATTATTTATATAATGAAATAAAAAATAAATATGATATTACATATAAAGATTTAAATATAGAGAAAACAAATAAAATAAATCTTGCAATAATAGTAATATTAGCAGCTACATTAACATTTAATATTATAAACTTTATTTTATTATATTTTAAAGGAAAATAATAAAAAGTTGAAGGGACAATTATGAAAGTTAAGTGCGGAGTAGATATAATTGAAGTAAGCAGAATAGAAGATGCTATAGAAAATTTAGAAGATAAATTTTTAAATAGAGTTTATACAGAAAAAGAAATAGAGTATTGCAGTAGCAAGAATAATATGAAATATCAACATTTTGCAGTGAGGTTTGCTGCAAAAGAGGCTATTTTTAAGGCTGTTTCTGAAAGTTTAGAAGAAAAAACAGATATAGTATGGACAAACATAGAAATTTTAAATAATAAAGATGGAAGACCATACGTAAGTTTTATAAATTGTGACATGGAAGAAAAAATAGAAAATATAGATATAAGTCTTTCACATATAAAAGAATATGCAATAGCAAATTGCGTAGTTACATTTAAATAATAGGAGAAATTATGGAGTTTTTTGATTCACATTCTCATTATAACGATGAAAAATTTGATGAAGATAGAGAAAAAATAATAAAAGAAACATATGAAGATGGAATAACAAAATTTGTTTGTGCAGGTTATGATATAGAATCTTCTAAAAAGAGTATAGAAATATGCAATAAATATCCATTTATATATTCTATTTGCGGGGTATCACCAAATGATGTACCAGAAAGTTTAGAAGAAGTAGAAAGCTATGTAAAACAAATAGAAGAAATAATAAAAGAAGACAAAAATAATAAAGTATTGGCAGTAGGAGAAATAGGGCTAGATTATCATTGGAATAAAGAAAATAAAGAAATACAAAAGCAAATGTTTATAAAGCAAATTGAACTTGCAAATAAATATAATTTGCCAATAGTTATTCACACAAGAGAAGCAGTAGAAGACACAATTACAATGTTAAAAGAAAATAATGTAATAAATAAAGGTGTATTTCATTGTTGCCCTTTAAATAGGCAGTTAGTTCATGATGCACTGAAATTAGGTTTTTATATATCTTTTGCAGGACCAATTACTTTTAAGAATTCTAAAAATGCTGAAGACATAGTAAAAATGGTACCATTAGACAAAGTATTAATAGAAACAGATAGCCCTTACTTAGCGCCAGAGCCTAAAAGAGGAACTAGAAATGATAGTAGAAATGTAAAACTTGTAGCACAAAAAGTAGCAGATTTTAAAAATATAAAAATAGAAGAAGTTGCAAAAGCTAGTTATGAGAACGCATACAAAATTTTTACCAAAATTATGAAAAAATAATTCATATTTTTTAGTACAAGCACATATAATGTAGTAAGCACAATGCTTTTTTTAGTAAATAACATAAAACAAAACTTGAAACAATTACTACTCTAAGGAAAGCAAAATATCTCAAAATTTGACATTTGTTGTAAAAAATGTTACAATAACAATGTTCCATAAAAAAGGGAGGTAAAATTTTTTATGAAGAAAGAAGATAAAGCATCCATATCCTTAGTAAAAATACTAGGAATAAGTTTAGTACTAATATGTATTACAAGTATTGGTGTTATGGCTACGAATGCTAGTTTAAACAAAGTAAAGATTATACTTTCAAACGATTATGAAATGCAAGTATTAACAGCAAAAACGAAAGTATCTGATATATTAGAAGAAAACCATATTACTTTAGCTGAAGACGAAAAAGTATCTCCAGATAAAGAAGAATATGTAGGAGACAATAAAACAATAAGAATTTTAAAAATGTCAGAAGAAGATATAAAATTAGCTGAAAGAGAAGCAACTATTACATCTGAAGAAATTTTAAGTTCTTATGATACAATTGTAGAAAAAATTATTAAAGAACAAGTAACAATACCATTTGAAACAATAACAAAAGAAGCAACAGGAGAAGGAACAAAACAAAATAAAGTAGTTCAAAATGGAAAAAATGGATTAAAAGAAGTAACTTATAAAGTTAAATATCAAAATGAAGTAGAAATAGAAAGAACGCAAATAGCATGCACAGTAATAACTGAGCCAGTAAATAAAATAGTAGAAGTTAGAACAGTGCAAGTAACAGCAAGAAATTCACAAGAAAGAACAGCAACATCAAACCCAGCTGCAACAGCATCTACAGCACTTGCTAAAAAAGTACAAGGAATTACACCAAAAGTAAAAACATTTAATACATCAGCATATTGTTCTTGTGCAAAATGTTGTGGTAAAACAAATGGAATTACAGCTTCTGGTGCAAAAGCAAGCTCATGGTATACATTAGCAGCAGGAAATGGTTATAAACTAGGAACAGTAATTTATATACCAGCATTTAAAAATAAACCAAATGGTGGATGGTTTGTTGTACAAGATAGAGGTGGAGCAATTTCTAATAGCAAATTAGATGTTTATATGGGATCACATAGTGCGGCTCTTCAATATGGTAGAAGAAGCGTAGAAGCATATGTATATGAATTTTAATTGAAGTTTTATAGACGGGGCAAAATATTTAAATTGTTATGGGTAAAAATATCCACAATAATTTGAATGTTTTGCTTTATTTTTTTAAGGAGAGAAAAATAAATGAAAATAATATCATGGAATGTAAATGGCTTAAGAGCAGTTTTAAATAAAGGATTTATGGATTTTTTTAAGCAAATAGATGCAGACATATTCTGCGTGCAAGAAACAAAAATGCAAGAAGGACAAATAGAACTTATATTAGAAGGATATTATCAATATTGGAACAGTGCTGTAAAAAAAGGATATTCTGGAACGGCTATATTTACTAAGAAAAAACCATTATCTGTTTCATATGGACTTGGAATAGAAGAACATGACCAAGAAGGTAGAATTATAACATTAGAATTTGATAAGTTTTATATGGTAAATTGCTATACACCAAACTCAAAAAGAGAGTTAGAACGTTTAGATTATAGAATGATATGGGAAGATGAAATAAGAAAATATTTAGTTTCGTTAGATAAAATAAAGCCTGTAGTGTATTGTGGAGATTTAAATGTAGCACATAAAGAAATAGATTTGAAAAATCCTAAAACAAATCATCATAATGCAGGCTTTACAGATGAAGAAAGAAATAAAATGACACAGCTTTTAGAAGCAGGTTTTACAGATACATTTAGATATTTGTATCCTGAAAAAGAAAATGCATATACATGGTGGTCATATATGATGAAAGCAAGAGAAAAAAATGTAGGATGGAGAATAGATTATTTTATTACATCAAATTCAATAAAAGATAAAATAGAAGAAACAAAAATTTATTCTGAAATAATGGGAAGTGACCATTGCCCAATAGAATTAACATTAGGAGGTGACCTTTTCATTCCAAATTTGGAACACTAAAGGCACTCTTAAAAACATTAAGTAAAAATAAAGGAGAAAAAATAAAATGGAGAAGAAAACTAAAACATGGACAAAATGGTTATATTGGTTTACATTTGCAGTAGCAACAATTTTTGTATATAAAACAGTTGATAATCTAGGGCAAATAACAAATTGGCTTAAGGAATTACTTGGAATTTTAGCACCTTTTGCAGCAGGAGTATTAATTTCATATATTTTATACATACCTTGTAGAAAAATAGAAGAAGTATATGGGAAAACTAAAAAATTAAAAATTATAAAAAAGAAAGCTAGACCACTTAGTATATTAACAGTATATTTAATAGTAATTATTATAATTGTTATTTTAATTAATTTTATAATTCCACCGATAATACAAAGTATAATAGATTTAACAACAAATTTTAGTACATACTATGAAATTGCTGTTGGAAAAATAAATGAACTTCCTGAAGATTCTTTTTGGAAGACAGAAGTTGTAACAAGAGTAATGCAAGAAATACAAAATATAGACTTAAAGCAAATAATTAATATTGGAGCAATAGCTCAATATGCTCAGGGAGCGATAAGTATAGCTTCTAAGATATTTGATATATTTGTAGCATTTATTGTTTCTGTATATATTTTAAATAGTAGAACTGAAATATTAAAATTCTTAAGTAAATTAGCAGGAGCAATTTTTACTAAAAAAGCATACAAAAATTTAGGAAAATATTTTCATAGAACAAATGAAATATTTTTCCATTTCTTAACAAGTCAATTATTAGATGCATTAGTTGTTGGAATAGTAACATCTATAGCAATGAGCATATTAGGAGTTAAATATGCTGTGCTACTTGGATTTATGATAGGATTATTTAATTTAATTCCTTACATAGGAGCAATAATAGCAGTTGCTATAGCAGGAATTATTACACTATTTACAGGAGGCTTATCTCAAGCTATATGGATGTTAATAGTTGTTATTATATTACAACAAATTGATGCTAATATAATTAATCCAAAAATTGTAGGAAATTCTTTAGAAATAAATCCTATATTAGTAATTCTTGCAGTAACAGTAGGAGGAGCTTATTTTGGAATTATTGGAATGTTTTTAGCAGTACCAATTATAGCTATACTAAAAGTTATAGTTGAAGATTTTATAGATTATAGAGAACAGAGAAAAGAAAAAATAGAAGAGTAGTTAATAAGTGAGGTAAAATGTTTTACCTCACTTATTGTATAGTTAAGAAAAAATTAATAATCTACGTACTTTTTTCTTAATAAAAATATGTTATACTAAAATACAAGAAAAGGGGAGAAAAATATGTACAATGTTTTAGTATGTGATGATGATAAAGAAATAGTAAAAGCTATAAAGATTTATTTAAGCAAAGAAGGATATAAAATATTTGAAGCATATAATGGAAAACAAGCATTAAAGGTTATGAATGAAGAAGAAATTCATCTTGTGATTTTGGATATAATGATGCCAGAAATGGATGGAATGGAGGTTGCAAGTAAAATAAGAAAAAATAAATCTGTACCAATTATTATGCTATCTGCTAAATCTGAAGATTATGATAAAGTTGCAGGTTTGAATATTGGAGCAGATGATTATGTAACAAAACCATTTAATCCAATAGAATTAATAGCTAGAGTAAATTCACAAATAAGAAGATATACAACATTTGGAAGCTTTGAAAACAAAAAGGAAGAAGGCATTGTTTATAAAAGTGGAGATTTAATTATTAATGATGATACAAAGCAAGTAGTAGTTGAAGGAAAAGAAATAAAATTAACACCAACAGAATACAATATTTTAAAATTTTTAACTAAAAACAAAGGCAAGGTGTATTCTATAGAACAAATATACAAAAATGTATGGGAAGATGAAGCATATGGAGCCGAAAATATTATTGCAGTACATATAAGACATATAAGAGAAAAAATTGAAATAAATCCAAAAGAACCTAGATATTTGAAAGTAATTTGGGGAATTGGATATAAAATAGAAAAATATGAATAAAAGAGGTGAATATAATGGAAAAAAATATAAATAAATATGCAATAATAGTTAGAATTATATGTTATATATTAATTCCAATTTGCGGGTTTGTAATGTTGCAATCTATAATTTCTTTGGCTTTTTTCTCTAGAGAAAAAAATAAACAAAAAGCTGATAGCTATTTTGAAACACAAAGATTTGAAAATTTGTATAAGAATTCAATCTTATCAAATGTAGAAGCAAATTATTCAAAAGTAAAAGATGCTAATGGTGAAGAAATATTAACAGATTTAAATGAAGATATAGAATTTAAAACCGAAAATGGTTATATTTATTATAAAACATATTTAGAGAATAGAAATTTTAAATTTTTAATAATAGATAATAAAACAAATAAAGCTATTACAAATTTGACACAAACAATGAGAACAGATAGTGTAGATAAAATTAAAGAAGAATTGTCTAAGAATTCTTATTATTGGAATTATGAAAATAGAGAAGTAAGAACTAATATAAGTAATTTATCAATAGAAGATATAAAATATGTAGATCACTATAAGACATTAGAAGAAAATTATGATTGTACAATTTATACATCAATAAATGAAGATGTTACTCAATTTCACGATGATTATTATAATTTATATATTACATACAAAATATGTACAAATTCAGTTAAAACTGCAATTATAAATATAATAATTACACTTGTTTTAATAATAGTAAGTGCAATACTGATAACGATATATGCAGGAAGAAAAAGAAATTTTAAAGAAATACAATTAGAATCAATAGACAAAATTCCTTTAGAAATAATACTTGCAGCAATGTTTATTCCATTTATTATGCTTTTATTTTTAGGAATAGAATTATCGTACAATTTAAATATAACAACAATTATTGGAAATATAGGAATATTAATTATAATGTATTCGATAGCTTTAATTTTGTATGAAAGTATACTGAGAAGAGTAAAAACAAACACAATATTAAAAAATACAATAATATATAGATTGTGTAAATGGATAAAAAATGGAGTAAAAAACATATTTAATAATTTTAGTTTGGCTGCAAAAATTATAGTAATATTAGCATGTATGTTAATATTTACATTAATATTTTCGAATTGGGGATTTACAGGAATAATTTTATTAATAGCTATGTATGTATTTGCATTTAAATATTATTTTGATAACATTACGAAATTTTTAAATATAAAAAATACTGTAAAAAAAATATATGAAGGAGATACAAAGGTACGATTACAAGAAGATGAATATACAGGAGTTTTGAAAGAATTATGTATATATGTAAATGATATTGCAGGGGGATTTACTAATGCAATAGATAAAAGTTTAAAAAGCGAAAGAATGAAAACAGAATTAATAACAAATGTATCTCATGATATAAAAACACCATTGACTTCAATTATAAATTACGTAGATTTACTAAAAAAGGAAGATATACAGAATGAAAAAGCAAAAGAGTACCTAGATATATTAGAACAAAAATCTCAAAGATTAAAAAGATTGACGGAAGATTTAATAGAAGCATCAAAAGCTTCTTCAGGAAATATAAAACTTGATATGAAAAAAATAAATGTTAATGAATTGATAAAACAAATATCAGGAGAGTTTGAGGATAAATTTAAAAATAAAAATTTAGATTTAAATATAGAAATGCCAAAGGAAGATGTTTTTATTTTAGCAGATAGTAGATATTTGTATAGAGTAATGGAAAATATGTACACAAATATTGAAAAATATGCAATGGAAAATTCAAGAGTATATGTAGATTTACTGGAAGAAAATAAAAAAGTGAAAATAGAAATAAAAAATATTTCTAAAGAAAAATTAAATATTTCGGCAAATGAACTTATGGAGAGGTTTGTAAGAGGAGAATCTTCTCGAAACACAGAAGGAAGCGGTTTAGGACTTTCAATAGCACAAAGCTTAACTAAGCTACAAAAAGGAGAGTTTGGAATATATTTAGATGGAGATTTATTTAAGGTAATAATTAGTTTTAATAAAGAAAAATAGAGAAAAGGTGAAATAGAAAGAATATTTTTATTTCACTTTTATATTATATAAAGATAAGTTCACAAATATTTAATAACAAAAAGCAAAAAATATTGACAAAAAACAACAAAAAAAGGTATTATTAAAGTGTACTATAAAATAATTATAGGGAGGTGAACAAATGAAAAAAAGTAAGAAATTGTTTTTAATTATAATAAGTTTTATAATAATGCTACAAATACATACTGTTAGTTTGGCAGATGTAGGAAGCTTTGATAGATATGACAGTGGATCGTCTTCATCTTCATCTTGGGATTCTGGTTCTTCTAGTAGTTGGAGTTCTCATGATTATGATTATGGTTCTAGCTCTAGTTCAAGTTATGATTCAGACTCAGATTTTGACGGATTTTCTATTATCATTTTTATAGTAGCTTTAGCTATTGTAATTATTTATAACTATATTAAAGCTAAAAATAATCAAAAATCAACAGAAAATATTACTTCATCAGCATATGCAACACCAGAAATTGATGTTAGTCAATCACATATATGGGCAGATGAAATTAAGAAAATTGATCCAAACTTCTCGGAAGAGAAAATGCTTGCTTGGGCAAAAGATTTATATGTAAAACTACAAAATGCATGGACAGCAAGAGATTGGGAACCAATGAGACCATTTGAAACAGAAAGTTTATTTGAACAACATAAATCTCAATTACAAGGATATATAGATACAAATCGTATAAATATAGTAGATAGAATAGCAGTTAATTATGCTACACTATATAAATTTAGACAAGAAGGAGATAGAGATATCTTAGAGATAGCATTAAAAGCAACAAAGAAAGATTATATTATAGATGCTACAACTAAAGAAGTATTAGAAGGAAATAAAGAACAAGATAGAATATCAGTATATAAAATGACTTTTGAAAGAAAAACAGGAGTATTAACACCAGAAGGAACAGGCAAAGTAAAAACAACTAACTGCCCAAATTGTGGTGCTCCTACAGAAATTACATCAGCAGGAAAATGTCCATACTGCGGAAGTGTAATAACAACAGGAAATAATACTTGGGTATTATCTGGATTAGAACCATTAAACCGTTAGGGAGAATATCCCTTTCGGTCTACCATATAGTTATATTAAAAAGGAGGAAAAAATATGGGATTAATAAAAGCAGCTAAAGAAGCTATTAAAGGAACAATGGCAGATCAATGGAAAGAGGCCATTCGTTGCGAAAATATGACGAATGATGTACTTATGGTAAAAAAGACAACTCCTACAGGAGTTATAACTAATAAAAGTACAATTATAGTAGCACCTGGTCAATGTGCTGTTATATTTGATAATGGTAGAATAATTGATGCTACTGCCGAAGATGGATTTTATACTTTTGATGAATCATCTTCACCATCATTCTTTGCAGGACAATTTGGAGCAGTATTTAAAGAAATGTGGCAAAGATTTACATATAACGGAGGAACAGCAAAAGAGCAAGCAGTTTATTTCTTTAATATCAAAGAAATAGTCGATAATAAATTCGGAACAGCTTCTCCAATTCCTTTCCAAGATTGGTCACATCCAATTCCAAATCAAATGACAAATACAATTACTCCATTAAGAGTTGAGATAAAATGCTATGGTAAATATACATTTAGTATTATGAATCCAGCATTATTTATGTCAAAAATTGCAGGAACAGCAGATATTTATAGAAAAAATCAAATTGAGGAACAAATTAGAAGTGAAGTAATAGCAGTATTCCAAAATGTAGTAAATGAATTAGGAAACAGTAAATATAAAGTTCCTGTTTTAGAAATGCCTAGTCAAACAGACGAAATAAGAGAAATGATGGATGAAAAAGTATTTGATGAAAAAATACGTGAAAGAGGATTGAAAATTGAAAGCTTTGCTGTAGAGTCAGTTACTTTAGATGAAGAGTCAGAAAAGAAAATAGATGACTACGAATTAAGTTCAAATGCTTATATGCAACAAGGTAAAATGGTTGATGCATATTCAGAAGCGGTAAAAAATGCAGCTAAAAATGAATCTGGAGCTTTAAATGGATTCATGGGAGTTGGTGTAATGAATATGGCTACTGGAAATGTAATGGGAAATGCAGTAGCAAATCCATGGCAAGATACACAAAAAAGTACAATAGATTTAAGCAAACAAGAAGAGCAAAAGGTAGAAGAACCAGTAAAAGAAACAACAGAAGTAGTAACAGAAGAGCCAAAGCAAGAAGTAAAATCAACATGGACTTGTCAATGTGGAAAAGAAAATGAAGGAAATTTCTGCAGTAATTGCGGAAGTAAGAAACCAAAGGTTTGTAAAAAATGTAACGGAAAACTTGCAGAAGATTCTAAATTTTGCCCAAACTGTGGAGAAAAAGTAGAAGAATAAAAATAAAAAATCACAATTGGTATATAACTAATTGTGATTTTTTTGCTTTTAAAAATTAATTAACTAAATATAGCACCTACTGCACCAAATACTCCTGCAGAAGCAAGCCCCATAATAATACCTGCTAAAACAACTCCCGCCATAACTGCTATACTACTTTTTTTGAAGTCCATATCTAAAAGACTTGCAGCAAGTGTTCCTGTCCAAGCTCCTGTTCCTGGAAGAGGAATACCAACAAAAAGAAATAATGCAAAATATAAACCTCTACCTGCTTTAGCTTGTAATTTTTTACCACCTTTTTCACCTTTTTCTAGGCAAAATCTAAAAAATTTTCCAATAAATTTTTTGTTTGAACCCCATACTAAGACTTTTCTTGCAAAAAAGAAAATAATTGGAACTGGAAGCATGTTTCCTAATATACAAACAATATAAAGAGGTATAATAGGAAGAGGGTCACCTAATAAAGGACTAAGCCCTATAGGCACAGCTCCTCTAAGTTCAATAAGTGGAACCATAGATACTAAAAAAATTAATAAATATTTCTTTAACATAATAAACTCCTTAAATATAATTTTATTAACGAAAATTATTGTACTATATAAAAAATAAAAAGTCTACTTTTTTAATGAAAAATTAATAAAAAATATGGACAAAAACTATTGACAAGCCTTACGTACATGAGGTATACTAAAATAGTATAAGGAGTTTTATCGCCTGATGAAAAAGATAAAACATAAATATTAACTCCAAAACCTAGAAAATAAAGAGGTTGGTTAATATAAAAAGAAAAAAATTAGTTTCAAAAAAATAAAGTACAAAAGCAAAAGGTAGTTGGTAAAAAAGATATGTTACCAACTAGCCTTTTTATTGCCTAAAAGTACTTTACAAAATTTTTAGTTAACTTTATAGAAAAGAGGAATTGATTTTATTTTACTTACGGGAGTTTAACTTTAAGTAAGCAGGAAAGAAGAATTTCTGAAAAGCAAAATAAAAAACAAGAAGGACTTTTCTATTTATTAAATAAAATTTAATTCACAAAAGTGCATTTGTGTAAAATATTTAATTTCATAAATGCTAAAATTTAAGTCTGCTTTAAATTCAATATAGGGGTGATTTGTTTTGGTAAAAGATATCAAACATGAAAAATGCACACGTAAAACGTTTGCAAAAATTGGCGATTTCATAGAAATGCCTAACCTTATTAAGGTTCAAAAAGATTCTTACGATTGGTTTATTGAAGAAGGATTAGGTGAAGTATTAAAAGATATTTCTCCAATCGTAGACTACTCAGGAAATTTAGTTCTTGAATTTTTCGATTATTACATGGAAGACAAAACTAAATATACTGTTGAAGAAGCAAAAGAAAGAGATGCAACATATTCAACAAGACTACACGTAAAAGTTCGTTTAATTAACCGTGAAACAGGTGAAATTAAAGAACAAGAAATCTATTTAGGAGATTTCCCAGTAATGACAGATAGCGGAACATTTATTATAAATGGTGCCGAAAGAGTTGTTGTTAGTCAGTTAGTACGTTCACCAGGATGTTACTATGCTTCAGAATTTGACAAAACAGGTAAAAAGATATTTACATCAACTGTTATGCCAATTCGTGGTGCTTGGATAGAATATGAAACAGATGGAAACGATGTATTCTGGGCAAGAGTAGATAGAACAAGAAAAATACCTGTAACTTGTTTATTAAGAGCTATTGGATTAACTACAGATGAAGAGATGATATCTTTATTTGGTGAAGAACCCAAATTAATGGCAACAATTCAAAAAGATACAATTAAAACTCAAGACGAAGCTTTAATTGAAATATACAAAAAATTAAGACCAGGTGAACTTCCAACTGTTGAAGCTGCAAGAAGTTTATTTAATGGATTATTCTTTGATGAAAGAAGATATGACTTAGCAAAAGTAGGTCGTTATAAATATAACAAAAAATTGAATTTAGCTACAAGAATTACAGGAAAAGTAGCATTTGAAGATATTATAGATCCATCAACAGGAGAAGTATTAGTAGAAAAAGATAGTGTTATTTCAAAAGAAGTAGCAGAAGATATACAAAATACAGGTTTAAATATTGTAGATATTAAAGTTGGCGAAAACAAAGCAAGAATTATAGGTAATGGAACAGTAAATATTCATAGCTTTGTAACAGATGTTGATATTTCAGATTTACATTTTAAAGAAGAAGTAAATTATGGAGTATTAAAATCAATATTAGATACAACTGACAAAAAAGATTTACACAAAGTATTAAAAGAAAGAAAAGAAGAATTAATTCCAAAGCATATAACAACAGAAGACATCATAGCTTCTATAAATTATTTATTTAATTTAGATCATGGTATAGGAAACATAGATGATATAGATCATTTAGGAAATAGACGTATTAGATGTGTTGGTGAATTATTACAAAATCAATTTAGAATTGGTTTAACAAGACTTGAAAGAGTTGTACGTGAAAGAATGACAATTCAAGACTTAGATGTTGTAACACCACAGACATTAATTAATACAAAACCTATTACATCATCTATTAGAGAATTCTTTGGAAGCTCTCAATTATCACAATTTATGGATCAAACAAACCCATTATCAGAGCTTACACATAAAAGAAGAATTTCAGCATTAGGACCTGGTGGACTTTCTCGTGAGAGAGCAGGATTCGAAGTACGTGATATTCACTATACTCACTATGGAAGACTTTGCCCAGTAGAATCTCCAGAAGGACCAAACATTGGACTTATTTCTGCATTATCATCTTTTGCAGTTATAAATGAATATGGATTTATAGAAACACCATATAGAAAAGTAATTGATGGAAAAGTTACAGATAATGTAGAATACATGCCAGCTGATGAAGAAGATAAATATATTATAGCTCAAGCATCAGAACCATTAGACAAAGATGGAAAATTCGAAAATAAGAGAATTCGTGTACGTCATAAAGAAGAAATTACAGAAGTTGATGCAAGTCAAGTTGACTATGTAGATGTTTCTCCAAAGCAATTAGTATCTGTTGCAGCAGCAATGATACCATTCTTAGAGCATGATGATGTTAAACGTTCACTTATGGGATCTAACATGCAACGTCAAGCAGTTCCACTTTTAATGCCAGAATCTCCAATAGTTGGAACAGGAATCGAATATAGAGCTGCAAAAGACTCTGGAATAACTGTAACAGCTAAAAATGAAGGTGTAGTAGAAAAAGTAACAGCTGATGAAGTACAAGTTAGAAATAAAAAAGGTGATATAGATACATACAAGCTACGTAAATTCAAAAGAACAAATGGTGGTACATGTATTAACCAAAGACCAGTTGTAACAAGAGGAGAAAAAGTTAAGGAAGGAGACATCTTAGCAGATGGACCATCTACAAAAGATGGAGAAATGGCTTTAGGAAGAAACGTTTTAATAGCTTTCACAACTTGGGAAGGTTACAACTACGAAGACGCTGTATTAATTAGCGAAAGATTAGTTAAAGAAGATGTTTATACATCAATACATATTGAAGAATATGATTGCGAATGCCGTGACACAAAGTTAGGTCCAGAAGAAATTACTCGTGATATTCCAAATGTCGGAGATGATACTTTAAAAGACCTAGATGAAAACGGAATTATAAGAATAGGTGCAGAAGTAAGACCAGGAGATATATTAGTAGGTAAAGTTACTCCAAAAGGAGAAACAGAACTTACAGCAGAAGAAAGATTACTTCGTGCAATATTTGGAGAAAAAGCAAGAGAAGTTAGAGATACATCTTTAAGAGTTCCACATGGTGAAGCTGGAACAATAGTAGATGTAAAAATCTTTACTAGAGATAATTCAGATGAATTAGGACCTGGTGTTAACCAAGTAATTCGTTGTTATATTGCAACAAAGAGAAAAATCTCTGTTGGTGATAAAATGGCCGGACGTCATGGTAACAAAGGTGTTATTTCAAGAATACTTCCAGTAGAAGATATGCCATTCTTAGAAGATGGTACACCAGTAGATATAGTATTAAATCCACAAGGTATTCCATCTCGTATGAACTTAGGTCAAGTTCTAGAAGTTCACTTAGGTATGGCAGCTAAAGCTTTAGGATGGAAAGTAGCAACACCAGTATTTGATGGTGCATCAGACGAAGAAATTAAAGAATTATTAAAAGAAGCAGGACTTCGTGAAGATGGAAAAGCAATAGTTTATGATGGACGTACAGGTGAAAAATTTGATAACCCAATTACAGTTGGTGTAATGTATATGTTAAAATTACATCACTTAGTAGATGATAAAATACATGCTCGTTCAACTGGACCATACTCATTAGTTACACAACAACCTTTAGGTGGTAAAGCACAATTTGGTGGACAACGTTTTGGTGAAATGGAAGTTTGGGCATTAGAGGCATATGGTGCTGCTTACACATTACAAGAAATGTTAACAGTTAAATCAGATGACGTTGTTGGACGTGTTAAAACATACGAAGCAATTGTTAAAGGTGAAAATGTTCCTGAACCAGGAGTTCCAGAAAGCTTTAAAGTATTAATAAAAGAACTTCAATCTTTAGGACTAGACATTAAATTATACTCAGAAAATGATGAAGAATTAGAACTAAAAGAACATATAGATGAAGGAATAGATTACGAAGAAGCTAAAGTTGGAGAAAATGTAGTAGATGAAGCAGAATTAGAAGATAGCTATATAGAAGCAGACGAAGATGCAGAAGCAATGCTACTAGATACAGATGAATCAGATGAATTATTTGCTGGATTAGATGATGAAGAATTATTTGATACAGATGATTTTGACGAAGAAAACTAAAAAAATTCCAATTGGGGATTTATCCCCAATTGGGAAAAAGTAGCAATTAGGTACAGTTCCTAATTGAGAAAAATAACTGAATAAATTTTAAAAAGATAAAAGGCGACAATAAAATTTGCACCAGCAGTGGATAGAACTTGAAATCTATTTTAAAATTACCCAAGAAATTAATAAATAGGGGGCTAATTAAAAAGTGGATGAATTAGAAGTATTTGATAAAATTAAAATAGGATTAGCATCAGACGAACAAATTAGAGAATGGTCAAAGGGAGAAGTAAAAAAACCAGAGACTATTAACTATAGAACTTTAAAACCAGAAAAAGATGGACTATTTTGCGAAAGAATATTTGGACCAACAAAAGACTGGGAATGTCATTGTGGTAAATATAAAAGAGTTCGTTACAAAGGTATAGTTTGTGATCGTTGTGGTGTAGAAGTTACAAAATCAAAAGTAAGACGTGAAAGAATGGGACATATCGAACTTGCAGCTCCAGTAGCACATATTTGGTATTTTAAAGGTATTCCATCAAGAATAGCATTAATGCTTGATATCTCTCCAAGAAATTTGGAAAAAATAGTTTATTTTGCATCTTATATAGTTACAGATAAAGGAACTTCAGGATTAATGAAGTGTCAAGTATTAACAGAAAAAGAATATCATGATGCAGTAGAAAAATACGGTTATGGTAGCTTTAAAGCAGAGATGGGAGCAGAAGCTCTAGAAAAATTATTAAAAGAGATAGATGTAGAAAAATTATCAGAAAAATTAAAGAAAGAATTAGAAAGCGCAAGTGAACAAAAAAAGGCAAAATTAATTAAAAGATTAGATACAGTAGAATCTTTTAGATTATCTGGAAATAGACCAGAATGGATGATAATGAATGTTGTTCCAGTTATTCCACCAGAATTAAGACCAATGGTTCAATTAGACGGTGGTAGATTTGCAACATCTGACTTAAACGATTTATATAGAAGAGTAATAAACAGAAATAATCGTTTAAAAAGATTAATTGAACTTGGAGCACCAGAAATTATTAAAAGAAACGAAAAAAGAATGCTACAAGAATCAGTAGATGCATTAATAGATAACTCAAGAAGAGGTAGACCTGTAACAGGTGCTGGAAATAGACCTTTAAAATCATTATCAGATATGCTTAAAGGAAAACAAGGACGTTTCCGTCAAAACTTACTTGGAAAACGTGTTGACTATTCAGGACGTTCAGTTATCGTTGTAGGACCAGAACTTAAATTATATCAATGTGGTCTTCCAAAAGAAATGGCAGTAGAATTATTCAAACCATTTGTTATGAAAGAATTAGTAGGAAGAGGAATAGCACACAACATTAAAAATGCAAAGAGAATGGTAGAAAGATTACGTCCAGAAGTATGGGATATATTAGAAGATGTAATTAAAGACCATCCAGTAATGTTAAACCGTGCTCCTACACTTCATAGACTTGGTATTCAAGCATTTGAACCAGTTTTAGTAGAAGGTAGAGCTATAAAATTACACCCATTAGTATGTACAGCTTTCAATGCTGATTTCGATGGTGACCAAATGGCAATTCACGTTCCATTATCACCAGAAGCTCAAGCAGAAGCAAGATACTTAATGTTATCTGTAAATAACTTATTAAAACCACAAGATGGTAAACCAGTAACAATACCTACACAAGATATGATTTTAGGAAGTTACTACTTAACAATGGAAGTTCAAGGGGAAAAAGGTGAAGGAAATTACTTCTCATCACCAGAAGAAGCAATAATTGCATATGAAAACAAAGAAGTTGGAATGCATGCAAAAGTATTTGTTCGTATGGTAAAAGTAGATGAAGAAGGAAATGAAAGACATAAAAAAGTAGAAACTACAGTTGGTAGAATAATCTACAATAAAGGAATTCCACAAGACTTAGGATTTGTAGATAGAACAAATCCAGAAAACGAATTTGAACCAGAAATCAACTTTGTTGTAAATAAAAAGAAATTAGGAAAAATAGTTGAAAAGAGTATAAATCAATATGGATTAAGCCGTTCAGCAGAATTATTAGACTACATTAAATCGACAGGTTTCAAATATTCAACAACAGGTGGTATTACAGTTTCAATCGAAGACGTTAAAGTACCAGAAGCTAAAAAAGAAATTTTAGCACAAGCACAAGCTGACGTTGATAATATATTAAAGAAATATAAACGTGGTTTAATAACAGAAGAAGAAAGATATCAATCAGTAATTAAAATTTGGGAAAAAGCAACAGATGATGTAAAAAATGCAATGAAAGATACATTTACACAATTAAACCCAATGTTTATGATGTCTGACTCTGGTGCCCGTGGTAACTTAGACCAATTAAAACAAATTGCAGGTATGCGTGGACTTATGGCAAGTACTACTGGTAAAACAGTTGAAATACCAATTAAATCATCATTCAGAGAGGGTCTAGATGCTCTAGAATACTTTATCTCTGCTCATGGTGCTCGTAAAGGTTTATCTGATACAGCTTTAAGAACAGCTGACTCTGGATACTTAACAAGAAGATTAGTTGATGTTTCTCAAGATATTATTGTTAGAGAACATGATTGCGGAACACATGATGGAATTGAATTAACAGCAATTAAAGATGGAAATCAAGTTATAGAAAGCTTACAAGAAAGATTAATTGGACGTTATCCATTAGAGAATATAGTAAATCCAGAAACTAAAGAGCTTATAGTAGATACAAACACAATGATTAATGAAAAAATTGCAGATGCAATAGTTGATGCAGGAATTGAAACGGTTAAAGTACGTAGCGTATTTGGATGTAGAACAAAAAACGGAGTATGTTCAAAATGTTATGGAATGGGATTATCTACACATGAAGAAGTTAATATTGGTGAAGCTATCGGAATTATTGCAGCACAATCAATTGGTGAGCCTGGTACACAGCTTACAATGAGAACTATTCACTCTGGTGGTGTTGCTGGTGTTGCCGATATTACTCAAGGTCTTCCAAGGGTTGAAGAGTTATTTGAAGCTAGAAAACCAAAGGGACTTGCAATTATTTCTGAAATTGACGGAACTGTTAAAATATCAGAAGATAAGAAGAGAAAAACAGTTAATGTTACTTCTAAAGATGATAGTAAAGCATATGTTATACCATTTGGATCTAAACTAAGAGTAAAAGATGGTGACGAAGTAGTAGCAGGACAGCCTTTAACAGAAGGATCTATAAATCCAAATGAATTATTATTAATAAAAGGACCAGAAGGAGTATATAATTATTTAGTACAAGAAGTACAAAAAGTATATAGAAATCAAGGTGTTGATATTAATGATAAACATATTGAAGTTATTGGTAGACAAATGCTTAAGAAAGTAAGAGTTGAAGATAATGGAGAAACACCAATGTTTGCAGGTTCATTAGTTGATATGTATGAATTTGAAGACATAAACAAAAAAGCAATAGAAGAAGGAAAACGTCCTGCAACAGGAAAACGTGTACTTCTTGGTATTACAAAAGCATCACTTGCAACAGATAGTTTCTTATCTGCAGCATCTTTCCAAGAAACAACAAGAGTATTAACAGAAGCAGCAATTAAAGGAAAAGTTGATGAATTAATAGGACTAAAAGAGAATGTTATTATAGGTAAATTAATTCCAGCTGGAACAGGACTTGCTAAATATAGAAATACACACATTAGCACAGAACAAAATGAAGTAAGAGAGGAAACAGTAGAAAATACTGAAGAACAAACAGCTAGTGAAGAATAATAAGCAAAAAGTAGTTTAAGAAAAATTTTCTTAAACTACTTTTTAAATGTTATTATATTTACATAAAACTATTTACAAAATCGAAAAAAATGATATAATATTTCTATCTTATTTAATTCAATTTAAATCTAAATAAAGAATCAAACAAGTTAATTCAAATATTTTGTGAAATTATCTTTAAATCTAATATTTCCCAAAAAATATAAATGTTAATGTATTATAAAAATTTAAGTAAAGGAGGTAAAAAAAGCTTTTTTGAATTAAGTAAGAAAAACAAATTTTTATTATATATGTATTGTGCTTTTTTGACATGCATGCTAATATTAGAAAGGAAGTAATAGATGGAACTTAATTTAAAAAATGATATTGTATTTAAGGCTTTTTTTACTAAAAAAGGCAACGAAAAATATTTAAAAAGCTTCCTAGAAGCTTTATTAAAGGAGAAAATTGATAAAATAGAAATCATACGGAGAAGTAAGCCTAATTAAGCTTACAAAAGAAGAAAAAGCAGGAAGGATAGATATAAAAGCTACAATAAATAAAAGCAAAATAATAGACATTGAGATGCAATTACGAGATAACAAAAATATGGATAAAAGAAGCGAATTTTATGGTGGTAAATTGATAGCAGAGCAAATGGCAAAAAATGAAGATTATATTACACTAAAACCTGTTATATTAATAAATATTTTAAATTATAATATGTTAGAATTGCCAGAGTATTGTACAAAAACTGTAACAGTAGCAGACAAGCATAGAGAGTACGAAATAATAAAAGATATAACATATTATTTTATAGAATTACCAAAGTTCAGAAAAGAAAGACCAAGATTAGCAAATAAATTAGAGTGTTGGTTAGCCTTAATCGATGGAAAGGGGGAGTTGATTGAAATGGCTAAAGAAAAAGATAAAATAATAAAAGAAGCAGTAGAAGAGTTAGAAGAATTATTAGCAAATGAAGAAGTAAGGGAACTTTATGAATATAGGTTGTCTGCACAATTAGAGGAAAATTCTAGATTAAACTATGCACAAAAAGAAGGTTTAAGAAGACGGAATGGAAAAACGGAATGGAAAAACGGAATGGAAAAACGGAATGCAAAAGCGGAATGCAAAAGCGGAAGAAAAAAAGAAAAAATGGAAATAGCTAAAAAAATGAAAAATAAAGGAATGGATATAGAAAGTATCCTATCAATTACAGGTTTATCTAAAACTGAAATAAACAATTTATAAAAATGCAAAGAGAATGTTATAAAAATATCTAAATAAAATACAAGAAAAAATGGATACTAATAAATAAAAGGAGAGCCATATGAAAATATTAATAAAAAATGCTACGCTTATTTCAATGAATGAAGAAAGAGAAAAAATAGAAAAAAATGTAGACATAGAAATAACGGATAATAAAATTACCCAAATTGCTAAAAATATAGAATCTGATAGTGAAGAAAAAGTAATAGATGCAACAGGAAAAATAGTTATGCCAGGGCTAATAAATACACATAGTCATGTTCCAATGAGCATATTTAGAGAAACATTAGATGGCTATAATTTACAAGATTGGTTAGAAAAGAAAATATGGCCAATGGAAGATAAATTAACAGAAAGTGACATATATTATGGTTCAAAACTATCCTTTATAGAAATGATAAAGACCGGATGTACAACTATAAATGATATGTATTTTATGACAGATGATATTATAAATGCAGCAATAGATACAGGAATAAGATTACAGACAACTAGAACATTAATGAACATGAATGAAGAAGATGGAATACAAAGACTAAAAGAATTAGATGAATTACTAGAAAAATATAGAAATAAGAATGAATTAATTACTTTTAATGCAGGAATACATGGATTATACACAACAAATCTACAATATGTGGAAAAGTGTATTGAATTTGCAAAAGAAAAAGAACTTTTAGTACACATGCATTTCTGTGAAAATAAAAAAGAAGTAGAAGATATAAAAAATATATATAAAGAAAATCCAATAGATATATTAGAAAAAGAATTTATAGGAGTAAAATCAATTCTAGCTCATTGCGTAAAATTGTCTAAAGAAGATATAAAAAGACTTTCAAAATTAAATATAAGTGTTTCTCATTGCCCAGTAAGTAACTTAAAATTAGGATGTGGAATTGCAAATATAAATGAAATGATAGAAAATAATATTAATGTTTCATTAGGTACAGATGGACAAGGAAGTGGAAGTAATTTAGACTTATTCGAAACAATGAAGTTTACAGCTTTACTTCAAAAAGGAATACAAGAAAATGCAGTAAGTATGCCAGCGTATGAAGTTTTAAAGATGGCTACAATAAATGGCGCAAAAGCTCTAAATTTAGAAGATAAAATAGGAAGTTTACAAGAGGGAAAAATAGCAGATATAATAATATTGAATTTAAATGATGTGGTAACAAATCCTGTAAATGATATAGTCTCAGACATAGTATATAATGCAAAAGGAACAAATGTAGAAACAACAATAATAAACGGAAACATACTAATGGAAAGTAGAAAAATAAAAAAAGATGAAAAAGAAGTTTTTGAAAAATGCAGGAAAATAATGGAAAGAATAAGGAAATAAGAGGCGTTAAATTTGACAAAATAGGGTAAAAATAGTAAAATAGATAAAGTATTCAAATAAAAAAGGGAGATATTTATGCCGAATAATACAAATAGAAAATTATTTAATAAGTTAGTATCAAAAACAAAAATATATTTAGTTATTATAGCTGTTTTATTAATTGCATTATGCTGTTATGAAATTAACTTTATTACACCATCAATAATTTTATATGTTTTAGTAATTATGTATGCATACTGGACAAACAATAGAAGAAAAGCTGAACTATCAGAACATATTAAAGATTTAACTTTGACAGTAGATAATGCTGCGAAAAGTACTCTAATTAATTCACCTTTCCCATTAGTAATAATAGAAACAGATGGAAATATCATTTGGAAAAGTTCAAAATTTATACATGAATTTGCAAACATTGATATAAACAATTATTTAAATAACATAGTAAAAGAAATAAAACTAGAAATAGAAAATAGTAGCGAAGAAAATAAAAGAGAACTAAAAGAACTAATATATAAGCAAATAAAAATAGGAGACAAAAATTATAAAATATTAGGAGAATATGTTAAATCTAAAGAAAAGGATAAGAAAAAAGAAACCGAATATATGACAACCCTTTACTTTATAGATGAAACAAAAGACGTAGAATTAGAAAAAAAATATAAAGATTCTAAATTATGTGTTGGAATCATTATGATAGACAATTATGATGAAATAATGCAAAGGGTTTCAGACGAAGATAGACCAGGGTTAATTGCACAAATAGAAAGAAACTTATATGACTGGGCAACAGAATTTGAAGGATTAATAATAAAATCTGAAAGAGATACATTTATTATTATATTAGAGCAAAAATATATTGAAAAGTTAGAAGAGGAAAAATTCAATATATTAGACAAAATAAAAGAAATTTCAATACCAGGAAAAATACAATCAACATTAAGTATTGCAATATCAACTGAAGGAGATTCAAATTACGAAAAATATAAATCAGCACAAGCTACTATAGACATTGCATTAGGTAGAGGTGGAGACCAAGCAGTTCTTAGAAAAGACGGAAAATATACATTCTTTGGAGGAAGAACTCAAGAATTAGAAAAAAGAACAAAAGTAAAAGCAAGAATTGTAGCACACGCTTTAGAAGAATTAATGCAAGAAGCAGACCAAGTAATTGTAATGGGACATACAAACAGTGATATAGACGCTATGGGTTCATGTTTTGGTATTTATAGATTAGCAAAAACAATAGGAAGACAAGCTTATGTAGTAAATAATACATCAGGATTTAGTGTAGACAATTTTATAGAAGCAGCCAAAAGTGAAGAAGAATATAAAGATATAATTATAAACAAAGAAAAAGCAATAAATATAATAACAAAGGAAACTTTACTAGTAGTAGTAGATACACATAAAACAACATATGTTGAAGTACCAGAATTATTAGAAAAAACAAATAAAATTGTTGTTATAGATCATCATAGAAGAAGCACAGACTTTATAGAAAATTCTATACTTACATTCCATGAAGTATATGCATCATCTGCCTGTGAACTAGTAACTGAACTATTAGAATATTCAGAAAATGAAATTAATTTAACACAATTAGAAACAGAAGGATTGTATGCAGGAATTATGATGGACACAAAAAACTTTACATTTAAAACAGGAGTAAGAACATTTGAAGCAGCTGCATATTTAAGAAAATGTGGAGTAGATATAATAAAAGTAAAAAAATGGTTCCAAAGTGATTTAGAAACATACAACAAAATATCAGAAATAGTAGCTAATGCAGAAATAACAAATGATACAATAGGAATATCTGTATATGATAAAGCAGATAGTAACAGCAATGTTATATGTGCTAAAGCGGCAGACGAACTATTAACAATAAGTGATATTACAGCGTCATTTGTTATAGGAAACCTAGGAAATAAAATATGCATAAGTGGTCGTTCGATAGGAGATATAAATGTCCAACTAATCTTAGAAAAACTTGGAGGTGGAGGACATATAACTCTTGCAGGAGCTCAAGTAGAAGGAATGACAATAGAAGAAGTAAAACAAGAACTAATAATAAGAATAAATGAATATTTTAGTGAAATAGCAAATTAAGTGGACAAAACACAAATTATATGTTTAAATAATATTATATATGTAATATTAATATATATTAAATAAAAGGAGGAGAAAAAAATGGAGCAAAAAATAAGAGGACTACTTGCATACCTATTTGGATGGGTTGGAGGGCTAGTTGTATTATTAGCACTTAAAGATAATGATGACAGAACAAAATTCAATGCTTGTCAATCAATAGTAATTTCAGCAGGTGGACTTATAGTATCAATAGTATTAAGATATATCCCATATGTAGGATTTATTGGAAGTATAATTAGTATACTTATGTCTGTATTATTAATAATTGGTATGGTAAAAGCTTACAAAGAAGAAGATTATGAATTACCAGTTATAAGTGATTTAACAAGAAACATATTTAAAAAAACATTAAATAAATAATTTTTAAATTTTAAATTACCCCAAAAGTACCTGGTACTTCTGGGGTAATTCTTTTATATTTAGTTAAATAAAAAAAACACTTTAAAAAGTTGATAAAACTATTCCTATTACTGTAAAATTGTGATATAATCATACTACTTAAGGAGGTAAATAAAATGAAAGTTATATTATTACAAGATATTAAAGGTGTAGGAAAAAAAGAACAGATAATAAATGCAAATGATGGTTATGCTAGAAATTATTTATTTCCTAAAAAATTAGCAGTAGAAGCAAATGCAGGAAACTTAGGAAATTTAAAAGCAAAGCAAGAATCAAATCAATATAGAAAAGATGTAGAAAAAGAAGAAGCTACAAAGTTAGCAAATAAAATAAAAGATTTAGCATTAGTAATAAAAGTAAAAGCAGGAGAAAACGGAAAAATATTTGGAGGAGTTACATCTAAAGAAATAGCCGAAAATTTAAAAAAACAATATCAAATAGAAGTAGATAAGAAAAAAATAATATTAGCAGAAACAATAAAAAACTTAGGAATACTAACTGTAGAAATAAAACTATATGAAGGAGTTATAGGAAAACTAAAAGTCCAAATTATTGCTGACTAAACTAATAGGGACGAATCATTTTAGTTTAGAAAAAAGGGAGAAATTTTATGGAAGTAGGAAAAGTGCCACCACATGATACTGAAGCTGAACAAGCAGTTATAGGAAGTATGCTTACAGACAAAGATGCAATTATATCTGCAATAGAAGTACTAAAAGAAGAAGATTTTTATAGAGAAGATAATAAAACAATATATGGTGCAATACTAAATTTATATAATCGTGCAGAGCCAGTAGATATTATTACACTAAAATCAGAACTTTCATCTCTTGGAAAGCTAGAAGCAGTAGGAGGACTAGAATATTTAGCAGAATTACCAGATAAAGTACCAACAACTGCTAATGTCGAAAAATACATAAAAATAGTAGAAGAAAAATCATTACTTAGAAATTTAATAAAAACAGCAAATGATATTATAAAATTAGGTTATGATGAGACTCAAGAAGTAGACATGTTAATGGACCAAGCAGAAAAGAGAATATTTGATACAATACAATCTAGAAATCAAAAGGGATATGCATCTATAAAAGATGTACTTGTAGATACATTCACACAATTAGAGCAATTGTATAATCAAAAACAACACATAACAGGGGTACCTACAGGTTTTGCAGATTTGGACTATAAAACAGCAGGACTTCATAATTCAGACCTAATATTAGTTGCTGCAAGACCAGCTATGGGAAAATCTGCTTTTGCATTAAATATAGCATCATATGCTGCAACTAGAGGTAATACACCAGTTGCAATATTTAGCTTAGAAATGTCAAAAGAGCAGATGGTAAATCGTATTTTATGTAGTGAAGCAATGGTAGATAGTAACAAGGTAAGAACAGGAAAAATAGATGATGATGATTGGGGAAAACTTGCAGAAGCATCTGGAACTCTTTCAGAATCAAAAATATTTATAGATGATACGCCGGGCATTTCTATTATGGAGATACGTGCTAAATGTAGAAAGCTAAAGTTAGAACAAAATATAGGATTAGTAGTTATTGACTATTTACAATTAGTACAAGGAAGTGGAAAAAGAGGTTCTTCTCGTGAACAGGAAATTTCAGAGATAAGTCGTTCATTAAAAATATTAGCAAAAGAAATAAATGTACCTGTAATAGCTTTATCACAGCTATCTAGAGCACCTGAACAACGTCCAGACCATAGACCTATGCTATCTGACCTTCGTGAGTCTGGAGCTATAGAACAAGATGCTGATATTGTTATGTTTTTATATAGAGATGATTATTATAACGAAGATAGTGAAAAGAAAAATATAGCAGAAGTAATACTTGCAAAACATCGTTCTGGTTCAACTGGAACAGTAGAGCTATTATGGCTTGGAAATTACACAAAATTTGCTAATATAGAAAAATATAGAGAGTAAAAAGTGGTAAAAAGGGGTGACCCTTTTGCCACAATAAGAGGTAAAAATGTTAGAAGATAAAGTACTAAATACAATCAAAAAGTATGAATTAATAGAAAAAGGAAATACTATAGTCATAGGAGTGTCTGGAGGACCAGACTCTATGGCTTTATTAAATTCACTATATAATTTAAATAAAAATAGAAAAATAGATTGCAAAATAGTAGTAGCACATATAAATCACGGAATAAGAAAAGAAGCAGATGAAGAAACAGAGTTTGTACAAAAATTTTGTGAAAACAGAGAAATACCTTGTTATATAAAAAAAGAAAAAGTAGAAGAACTTGCAAAAAAACAGAAGATAGGAACTGAAGAAGCTGGAAGAAAACTTAGATATTCATTTTTTGAAGAAGTATTAGAAAAAACTAAAGCTAGCAAAATAGCAACTGCACATAATGCAAATGACAATGCAGAAACAGTTCTTATGAATATAATTAGGGGAAGTGGAACAGCAGGATTAAAAGGAATAGAAATAAAAAGAGAAAATAAATATATAAGACCTTTAATAAAATGTGAAAGAAACGAAATTGAAGAATATTGTAGTAAAGAACAATTAGATCCAAGACAAGATAAAACTAATAAAGAAAATATTTATACAAGAAATAAAATAAGAAATGAATTAATACCTTTTATACAAGAAAAGTTTAATCCAAATATAATAGTAACGTTAAATAGACTATCAGAACTTGCTTATAATGAAAACGAGTATATACAAAATCAAACTAAAATGGAATATAATAAAATATTAATAGAAGAAAAGCTAGGGAATAAAGCATTAGAAGGCAAAGAAGAAATAATATTAGATTTGAGAAAGTTTAACGAAGAAGAATTAGTAATAAAAAATAGGCTTGTGCTATATACTATTAATAGACTTTTAAAAAATCACCAAAACATTGGAAAAATACATATTTCAGACATTGTAAAATTATGCGAAAATAATATTGGAAATAAATTTTTAACACCAAATAAAAACATAAAAATTGTTGTAAATAAAGGAAAAATTTTTTTCAAAAAAATTATGTAGTTAAATTATAAAGTTCCGTAAGAAAACCTTGAAAATAGAAGGATTGAAGCAAAAAAACTTTATGAAAAACACTTGCAAATAAAATATTCATATGTTATATTTCAGGAAAAGTGAAATTATAACTTATATCCAAAAGGAGGAAAAACAAATTGAAAAATAGTATAAAAACATTAGCAATGTGGCTAATTATTTTAGTAATATTTATTGTTGTAGTGACATCAATATTAGATAATTCTAACAATAAATTAGCATATTCTGAATTAGTTGCTAAAATAGAAGCAGGAGAAGTAAAAGAAATAGAAATAGACTCTAAAGGAACAAGTGCAGAAGTAACATTAAAAAACGATAATACACCAAAAGAAGTAAATATACCAAGTATTGAAAGTTTAATGGATAATTTACAAGAATCAATGAAAACAGAGAGTGTAAAAGTAACAGAAAAGTCTGAATCTATATTAATGATGGGATTAAGTTTACTTACACCAATTGGAATATTAGCTATATTTATTGTCTTCTGGTTCTTCCTAATGAGTGGAAACCAAAATGGTGGAAATAAAACAATGACATTTGGAAAAAATAGAGCAAAAATGATAAATCCACAAGATAAAGCAAAGGTAACATTTAAAGATGTTGCAGGTGTAGATGAAGAAAAAGAAGAATTAGAAGAAATAGTAGAATTCTTAAAAAATCCTAGAAAATTCACAGAAATGGGAGCAAGAATACCAAAAGGAGTATTACTTGTAGGTCAACCTGGTACAGGTAAAACATTACTTGCAAAAGCAGTAGCAGGTGAAGCAGGAGTACCATTCTTTATTATAAGTGGTTCAGATTTCGTAGAAATGTTCGTTGGTGTTGGTGCATCAAGAGTTAGAGATTTATTTGAAGAAGCAAAAAGAAAAGCACCATGTATTATATTCATAGATGAAATAGATGCAGTAGGACGTCAAAGAGGTGCAGGACTTGGTGGAGGACATGATGAAAGAGAACAAACATTAAATCAATTATTGGTTGAAATGGATGGATTTGCAGAAAATGAAGGAGTTATAGTTTTAGCTGCAACAAACCGTCCAGACGTACTAGATAAAGCATTACTTCGTGCAGGAAGATTTGATAGACAAATAGTAGTAGGAGCACCAGACGTAAAAGCAAGAGAACAAATACTAGAAGTTCACAGTAGAAAGAAAAGATTAGCAGATGATGTAGACTTAAGAGTAATTGCTAAAAACACATCAGGATTTGCAGGAGCAGACCTAGAAAACGTATTAAACGAAGCAGCTTTACTTGCAGCAAGAAGAAATTTACCAGAAATAGGCATGAAAGAAATTGAAGATGCAATGGTAAAAGTAACAATGGGACCAGAAAAAAGAACAAGAGTAAGAAGTGAAAAAGAAAATAAATTAGTAGCATATCATGAAGCAGGTCATGCTGTAGTAAGTAGATATTTACCTACACAAGATCCAGTTCATCAAATATCAATAGTACCTAGAGGAATGGCAGGAGGATATACAATGTATCGTCCAACAGAAGACAAAAACTTTATGTCTAAATCTGAAATGGAAGAAACAATTGTGTCATTACTAGGGGGACGTGTAGCAGAACAATTAATTTTAAACGATATTTCAACAGGAGCAAGCAACGATATAGAAAGAGCAACAAAAATAGCAAGAAATATGGTTACAAAATACGGTATGAGTGATAGAGTTGGAGCTATAATGTTAGGCTCTGGACAAGAAGAAGTATTCTTAGGAAGAGACTTTGGTCATGCTAAAGAATATTCAGAAGAAACAGCAAGTGTTATTGATGAAGAAGTAAAAAAAATAATTGATAAAGCATATAATACTGCTTTAGAATTGTTAAGAACACATATTGATAAACTACATGCTGTAGCAGGAGTTTTACTTGAAAAAGAAAAAATAGATGGCGAAGAATTTGACGAAATATTTAATCAATAAAAAATGACGCATTGGGAATGTCCTAATGCGTCAAAATAATATATAAAAAAGGTGAAAATATGATAGCATTAATTACAGGAGCATCTTCTGGAATAGGAAGAGACATGGCTCGAACATTAAACAATTTGAATTATGACATAATTATAGTAGCAAGAGATAAAGAAAAATTAGAAGAACTAAAAAAAGAATTAAATGAAAAAAAAAATAATAAAGTTGAAATATATATAGCCGACTTAAGCAAAGAAGAAGAATGTATAAACTTATATAATGAAATAAAAGAAAAATACAAATATATAGATTTATTAATTAATAATGCAGGATTTGGCTTATGCGGAAAAATGATAAACACAAATATGAACACAGAAATGCAGATGATAGATACAAATATAAAAGCAGTTCATATAATAACAAAATTATTTTTAAAAGACATGGTGGAAAGAGATAGTGGAAAAATACTAAATGTAGCATCTATAGCAGCTTTTATGGCAGGACCACTAATGGCAACATATTATGCAACTAAGAATTATGTGTTAAGATTTAGTCAAGCAATACAAGAAGAACTAAAAAAAGACAAATCAAATGTAAAAATCAGTGTATTATGCCCAGGACCAGTAAATACAAACTTTAATAAAGTAGCAAATGTAAAATTTGCATTAAAAGGAATATCAAGTGAATATGTTGCTGAATATGCGATAAAACAGACACTTAAAGGAAAATTTTTAATTATTCCTGGTATTAAAATAAAAATAGCAAGAATATTAAGCAAAATATCTCCAGATTCAATAACGACTAAAGTATGTTACCATATGCAAAGAAAAAAAGTATAAATTCTAGAAGACATCTAAAATAATAAAAAATTTTAGATGTCTTTTAAATTTTATTGAAAAATACCTTTTTATATGGTATAAATGAAAATAATAAAAAACACAAAAGAGGGGATAAAATATGTTTTTAATAGATAGAAAAAATCCAAATGGAATAACGTTAATAAGTTTAATTGCAACTATAATAATACTAATTATATTAGCAGGAACAAGTGTAAATATACTTATGGGCGAAGATGGGATAATAAAAAAGGCAGTAGAGGCAAGAAAAAATACAACAGTTGCATTAGAAAAAGAATCAATATCAATAGCATATACAAATTTGATAGAAGAAGAAATGGAAAGTGGAGAAATAATAACAACCGAAAAATTTGAGAATGAACTAAAAAAATTAAATAAGGAATCGACAGTAAGCAAAGATTCTCAAGAAAATTTTATAGTAGAAATTAAAGAGACAAAAAATAAATATAAAGTTGAAAAGAATGGAAATATTACTAAGATAGAAGAAAATGAGGAAAACGTTAAAAGAACTTATGTAAAAAATATAAAATTTAATGCAGGAGAAGATTTAGAAGAATTAGGATTTGAAGATTTCTTTACAGATGTTTCTGCTAAAAGAGATGCTATAGATTCATTTTCTAGTTATGATGGATATTTATTAGAAGCACCTTGGGCAAATGGATATGGAGGTCTGATATCATTAAAAAAATATGATTTTTCTAAAATAGATAAAATTGAAGTAGGAACTTTTTATGGAGCAAATAGTAAAGATTGTATAAATACATTTACAGTAGGGCTTTGTTCTACTAATGAAAATAATAATATATTTGACGAAAATTTAAAAACAAGTGTTGAAAATACAGGATTAACAACATGCTATAAAAAAGATATAAATGAAGATGAGATAGAAACAATAGAATTAAATACAACATCAGTCTCAAATCAATATTATATAAAAGTGTGTGAAGATCATGGACCAACACCAGGAGCAATGACAACAGAAGCGAGAGTTTTTTGGATAAAAATATACTATAATGAAGATTACCAAAAAATAGAAAACGGATTAACAGCAAATTTTAATTATACGGGAGATTATCAAGAATATACAGTGCCCGAAACAGGAAAATATA